>CDZC01028197.1_pt1 | contig 230350 bp, 181 predicted proteins | sample 557371 | NCBI WGS metagenome assembly CDZC01 (sample SAMEA3182085, study PRJEB8094) | gut metagenome | biome: human; feature: gut; material: Stool; isolation source: human stools | place: Canada | collected 2013-01-21
CCTTCGCTTCCGGTTCCTTCTCCGCTCTCGCCTCCGGCATTTTCTCCGCCCTCTTCTTCGCTTCCGGTTCCTTCTCCGCTCTCGCCTCCGGCGGTCTCTCCGCCTTCCCCTTCGCTTCCGGTTCCTTCTCCGCTCCCGTTACCACTTGAGCTATCGCTTCCGCCTGTGCTGTCGCTTCCGCCGGAACTGCCGCTTCCATCGGAACTGCCGCTTCCATCGGAACTGTGGCTTCCACTGGAACTGTGGCTTCCGCTGGAACTGTGGCTTCCACCGGAACTACTGCTTCCACCTGTGCTATCGCTTCCACCGGAGCTACCGTTTCCTCCCAAGCTGTCACTCCCGCTTCCTCCCGTGCTGTCGCTTCCGCCTTCACTGGTAATCTCCTGAGCCAGAGACACATTCAAACATGTGCCGACATTAGAAAAAGCAAGCACGATGGCTGTCAGCAGCGCCGCATGGCGTGAATGCTTTTTCATAACATTTTTCTTTATCATAACCAGTACCTCCTGATATTTACAAATACAACCCTTTACTCAACTCATGGTAATATAATATAGGAGAGGGTATTTCAAAAAGCATTTCAAAGAAACACCTTTTCGTGTCTATTTTCAGCTTTTTCCAATATGTGACTGAAATGTAACCAAAAGGGAACCTTTTTCAAGATTCCCTTGCTATTTCTATATGCACAGAATGACCGCCCAAGCGAAAATCTGCCTGTCCATTTTACACAGACACGCACGGTGCTTATACCAATGTATTCCACGCTGTTTCCAAAGCCACCGACATCATATCCCCAAAGGACTCCTGCCGCTTCTGCGCGGTCATGGCCTTCTCCTTACAGTTTTTTCACGCCTGTTATCTTCTTTTCCTTTTTCTGTCCCCGGACACCAATCCTTCAGATTCACGTTTTCTATATGCAGACTTACCTTTTGCCCATACCTTCTGCGCATCCCGGATACAATACGGTTTTCAACAATGCTGCATTTATCTTCCCGCAGTTCGTTTGCCAGAATCAGAATCTGATCCGGTCCGTACTTTGTATAAACGTCTCCTCTGCGAAGGGTACTGTGGACCACTTCACACAGAGCGTCCTCATACTCCTGAAGCTTCCCGCCGTCCTCTACCGGGCAATCTTTCCCGTCCCGGACCGTGCATACAATCAGAAATCCCATGCGTTTTCCCCGCTCCACGGACCGGATAACCATACGGAAGCAGTCAACAAATCCCGGATAAGTACAATAATACGATCCGGCCGACCACTCCCTTTCCTCAAGATTCCCCCTGATCTCTTTCAGACCGCCATTCACATGCTCTATCTGGCTGCCAATCTGTTTGAAATACGCCAGCACGTGATCCGGGGGAATGCTGCCGGTCTCGTCAAGCAGCGTTTGTGTTACATAATCATATGTCTTTAACGCATCTCCATACCGCTTTAACGCCAACAGAGCTCCGATCTTTTGCTCCGCCCACTCTGCCAGGGGATAGGCCGCAGTTGCAGCATCGCACAGCCTCACAATCTTCTGATGGTCCCGATGGTTCTTCATCAGGCGGCAGGCTTCCCTCACGCCTTTGAAATAAATATCCTGGTAATGGCTCCGAAGAGATTCCGCCCACACCTCGCCGGACAGAACAGGAAGGAATTCTCCGCCGTAAAGACGGCAGGCCTGTTCCAGAAGCAGCTGACGTGCAGCTTCATCTTCTGTTTCCATAGCCCGGTTATAATAATCTTCCATGAGAGCGGCGTCCATCTGGAGTTCAAGTTCTCCCCCCACTCTCCCCATTTTCAAATAATATGTATTTTTTTCGACCACCACATATTCTCCCGAAGGCAGAACAGACTGGGAAAGTATTTTTCTCAGACGTGTTGTTGTAATCCTAAGCGCGTTTGCAGCATCCGTACTTCTTCTGTCATAAAGAAAATCCTGAAGCTTTACGCGGCTGATTCCATTTTCTCCAGCCCATATCAGGAGCAGGAAAAGCTGCATCACCTTTCCCTTAACCGACATCGGCAGCTCCCACGGCACTCCATTATAAAGTATCTCCAGTGTTCCCAGCGTCCGGGCATATAATGTATTCCTGACCGCCAGGTTATTTTTGTTTATCTCATTCATCTATGGTACCGCCTTTTAGCGTCTATTTTCCAATTATAACCATTATACAGGAAAACTATTTCAAAAAGCATTTCAAACTTACATTATTCTGAAATTATTTATATTTAAGGTCCATTTCCCGGGGTAGGAATGGCCAATTTCCAATTTAATCCCTATACGCTTCCAGGCCCATAAACTTCAGGAATACAAATTGGTAGAGCCGGACCTTTAAGTGAAAGAAGATTTCGCAGTGCGCAAAAAACGGAAAAGAATCTGCAATAAGATAATTTCCCGTTTTTATGTTATCTATTTTGATATCCACCGAAACTATTCAGTCAGCATCTACCCACAAATGATATGTTCCACAGTGCAGACACCGAAATAGATATCCGGCCAAGCTGCCGCTCTTTTCCAAATACTCCCGTGCATTGTCAAACTCATCACGGGCATCGTATTCGGCAAAAACCTCATCCGCGATGCCCATCCGCTCTAACTCTTCTGTTCCAACATCACCGATAAATGCACAATAATCATTACAACAAGCCAGCCAGTATTCACCCTGCCAGCTTGCATATCCCGGAGTCCGCTTAAACAATTCCTCTGTTTTTTGAGGGTCGGAAACCAAGCCGCTTTCCGCATCCTGAATAAAATCACCCCTCAATTTTTCTGCCGCTTTCCCGTCTGATATACACTCCAGGCAGATACAATGAACATCATCTATACAATACATAGTACTACAGTATTCATTCACTTCTTTTCCACAACACTGACAGATGCCGTTTTCATGTTCAATAATATCGTTATCATATACGTTGGGGTGATACTTAAACACAATCTTCTTTTCCATATCATTACTTCCTCGTAACATATAAATAAACGCTGCTATAACTTCCGATTCAGGTAAATTATACCACATAGCAGTCCAAAAGAACATAACGGAATCCATTGCCGGATAACGGATTAAACATGCACGAAAAAGCAGGTCTTCCCATGCGCCGCCCAATGCTGTGCATACTGAAATAAATATGCGGCCCGCCGGGAATAAGCGGACCGCACAGCATATCTATATATAACTCTGTTCAGACACATCCGCATCCATGGGATTGTTGTGGACGTGGCCGAATATATTGCATTCTGGTTTTTCTAACACTGCTTACGGCAGGTTCAGGCTTTTTCCAATGGGCGGTCCAGGATATCACACAGATCGTCATAATCCATCTCACCGTTAAACCTCAGTACTTCCTTTCCATTCCGGAATATGACTACGACCGGGATACCTCCCACATTGTAGGTGTCCACCAGCTCCTGGTTTGCATCCACATCCACATAACGGATTTCGTATGCCCCGTCATATTCTTCCTTCAGGGCCTCTTCCAGCACAGGGTGCAGGGCCTTACAGTGAACGCAGCGCTCTGCGCCGAACAGTACCAGGACCGGTTTATCCTCCACTGCCAGGACCTCATCCTTCCAGCTGGCCGCGCCGGCGGGATGGAATACCTGCGTATCCACTTCAAAGACCTTTTCCCTCTGTGACAGGTCTTCCTCATCATCCGTTGCCACACAGAGCGCCACATCCTGATAATACGGCAAAGTCCCCTCAACGTCAATCACCGTTTTTGCCCCAAACGCGCCCGCGCCCGGAACACGGTAGGTCACATTGTCAATGCGCTCAATCGGTACCTCTGCCGGAACCGGCTCCTGCGGCACATAACTGTAGGGGTAACGGTAGGCCCTGTAAATCATATTGTTCCTGGGCCCCTTTTCATTGTGCGTGTAATACGGCGAAATCCATTCCCAAACAATCTCATGGTCCGGCGTTACCTCAATGAGTCTGCCGTCTGAGCCTTCGGTTACCAGGGTATTGCCGTTGGGCAGGCGCTGTGCGCTGCTGACATAGGGGCTGTAGAATTTGCTGGCGTCCGTGGGAATCGCATGGCCCAGTTCCTTGGGAGTCAGTTTCCATATCACTTCCAATGTAACAGGATTGAACTCCAGCACACGGCTGTAATCCCTCAATGCATTTTTGATGCCGATTGGAGAGGATGGGTTGGGGGTCCCGTAGCCGCCCCAGCCGCCATTATCAAAGACCATCAGGTTGCCTTCGCCCGGCAGACCCTTGGGAATCATGTGGAAATGATGCTGTCCGATAATCCATCCCAGCTTCTTAAGCTCCGGCGCTGCATTAAAATCAGGTCCGATCCGCCATACAATCTTTCCGGTTTCCTTATCCAGGATTGCCAGGATATTGGCTTCCCGGCAGTCAAAGATTATGTTGTCCGGCTTAAAACGCATATCTCCCTGGTCATACCATTTATTGGGTCCCAGATAGCTCATGCAGTTCACATGCAGGTAATCGCCCACACCTCCGTCCGATGCGCGCAGGTTGGGGTCGCGGAACAGCACGTTCTTGGCGGCCTCGTCAAATCCCAGTTCGTCAAAATGCTCGCTGATGGACCATTTCCATAGGATATTTCCATCCCAGTCCACTTCAATCATGGCGTCATCCAGCAGTTTTTTATCGGAAATCTTGGGATTGTGGATGGTCTGGTGGACCAGGAGCAGGGTGTTGCCTGAAAGTGGCTTTGCATCCATTCCGGGTACGTAATAACCAACCGGGTTGCCCTCCCTCTGGTAATCATGATGCTGGCGCGCCATCCATCTGTGGTCCCTGCCAGGGTCGTCGATATTTTCAAAATGGTCAAATTCCCATACAATATTGCCGTCATAGTCAATCTCAATCAGGTTGACCCCGTCCTGCATGCCATAATCAGGATGGCGGTATCCGGAAAGACCCATCACATATCCGCCGGGAAGAAGCTTTGGCGGCATGGCGTGCATATTCCAGCGCCTTACCTCGTTGCCGTTCATGTCAAACAATAACACGCCATCATTGATTAACGGAACAATCGTATAACCGCTCCAGCATTTTTCAGGGTTGTAAACAGTGACTCCGTGTGGAAAAACAAGTGGCTGTCCCATAATTCATATCCTCCATTTAATTATTATTATTTGTTAAAAAGCCTGTTTGATTTCAACCAGCTTTCCGTTATCGTAAAATGCCCCTGCAACCGTCCGTTCCAGCTTCAGGCTGTTGTAGAGCAGGCTCTGCCTTGTGACGTCCTGCCTGTATACCCTCCACTGTCCGCTTAACTCCTGTTCCAGCTGGGCGGTCTTCTCAATTTCCTCATTGCTGTACGGGTTGTAGAATAAAAATACGGTCCTGCCCGAATCCGGCCCCAGGATTCCCTGTATCTGTTCCAGTTCCTTTACATAGCGCTCCGATGCAACTGCCGCCACCGCGCCGTCTGCCGCCGAGGTAACTACCTGACGCAGGAATGTCTGGGTACAATCGCCCGCCGCATAAAGTCCCGGAACATTGGTCTCCATTTTCTCATTGACCTTAATGTAACCGGCCTTGTCACAGTCCACCATGTCCTTCACCAGTCCGGTCTGGGGCACCATACCTACGAACAGGAACAGGCCGTCAGCCTTCACCTCTGTTTCCCGGCCCGTGTCAACATTCTTTAATACCAGGGATTCCACATGGTCGCTTCCCTTGATTTCCTGTACCGTGGAACTCCACACAAAATCAATTTTCGGGTTCTTATAGGCATGCTCGGCCGCAACCTCGTTACAGTCCAGATGTCCTTCCTCATGAAGCACTACAATGGTCACCTTGGATGCAAAGCCGGTCAGATAATCCGATTCCTCAATGGCCTGGTCGCCGGCTCCCAGCACATAGATTTCCTTTCCCTTGAAGAATTCCGCATCGCAGGTCGCACAGTAAGCAACCCCATGCCCGGTAAATTCCTTCTCGCCCTTGATATTGAGTTCCCTGGGCCTGGTGCCCAGATCCAGGATGACGCTGCGTGCCATGAAATCCCCCCGCCGCTTTGTCTCCACAATGAATGTATCGTCCTCTTTCCGGACCCCTGTCACGGTAGTGCGCTTAAGTTCTACCGTGGGATGGCCGGCCGCGTGTTCCCTGAACAGTTCCATCAGGTGCTGCCCGCTGTCCGCTTTCGTTCCCGGATAATTCCTGATTTCATACGTATCATTAATCCTTCCGCCATAGCTGCCCTTTTCCAGCAGCAGTGTCCTGCGCTCGGAACGTCCGGCATAAATAGCTGCTGACAGTCCTGCCGGTCCGCCGCCAACAATAATAAGATCATATACTGAGTCCATAAACAACTCTCCTTTCTATCATAAAACACGATTTTGGTTCACATTATTTTCTGGTTCATATCATTCTCTGCTTCAGCTCCCCCTTACCGGGGAAATCTCCTGTGCCTTTTGATGTCCGCCCTTTCCAGCCCTTTCTCCCAAAACCACCCAGATTACACAGATTCCCGTAAGGAACAGGCAGTAAAATGCCGCACTGAAAATCTGGAATGGGGATACCGTTGGAAGATAGCTATGCTTTTGCACCATCTCATTGATAATTGTCACGCTGCCCATGACAAATGCACTGTTGATAGGAATAATAGCGCTGAAGTTGGTGGCATTCGCTGTCAGGAGAATGCTCCTGCGTTCCGGAGATATGCCGCTTTCCTGCCCAATCCTGTCCGCCATGCCGCCGAACATCAGGATAGACGGCAGCACACAGCCTGCCAGAAGTATATTGGTAATGACGATTCCTGCTGTCAGTACGGTCTCAGAGCCGCGTGTGGTTCCCATGATATTCCTGCGTAAAAGCCAGTTACAGCACCGTTCCATCATCCCCCCATCCACAGCCACTGCAATCAGCCCATACAGCAGGATGGTGGAAACCACCACATCCAGCATTCCGCTGATTCCCTCAAAGATAACTCCCTTGAGCCCCAAAGTGCCATAGTCAATGGCCACGATGTCGGAAGGGGCAAGAACCCCTGTCAGAAGTCCCACTGCGAATCCTGACACAATTGCAAAGGACAATCCCATAAACAGATTTCCGGTCCTGAAACAGACAAGCAGCAGCACTGCCAGCGGAACCAGCATCCAAAGTCCCTGGGGGGAGGACATGGCTGATATCTGGGAAATATCCCCCATGGCACCTCCGCGTCCGCCAAAAATCAGATAAACCACCATGGCTGCCCCGCCAGCCGCCAGGATATAGGGGGTTCTCATCCTCAGAGTCTTCAACAGGTCTGCGGGCTGTCCCGTCACGCCGTCATGCTGTATCATCACAGTTGTATTGATGACCTGTGAACTTGGGGAGATTGCATCCCCAAAGAAAATACCGCTGATTAAGGCCCCTGCCAGCATGGCCGGATTGGCTCCAAGCAGGATTCCCGGCGGATAGAAAATCGGTATCACTGCAAACATGGCTGCAATCGGTGCACCTGCCCCCATGGAAATCATGGCTGACGCCAGGAAACTGAATACCACGAATCCGCTTCTTGAAATACCAAGTTTGAGGCTGAGCCAGATAAACCCGTCCCCAATCCCTCCTGTATTCATCAGCTTGGAAAAAATGCCGATGACCATAAAAACAAATATCAGCCTGGAATTGCCATACTGGGCCAGACCATGGACCACGCTGTCCCAATATCTGTCCTTCTCCCTGCATAGGAAAAAGCCTGCAAAGAGGGAGACCGCCGCTGCAAAGGACAGGCCCTTCATGGAATAATAGTGAAGTCCAACTGAAAATGTCCCGCCGATCAGTATATATCCCACTAACGGCAGCATGGCAAACGCCTGGTTACCATAAAATGTAAGTTTCGTTTCCTCAGTCTTCATATTCGTTCCACCAATCCCTCCCTTAAGATAGTTAAAATTATAACAGGTTTTTTTCGGGGGATGTGTTGGAGCTCCAACACTTATGAAAATTTTATAATTTATTATCGTTTTTTTAACATAGCAGAGTCATTAGTACGTATATCATTGGGAAGCGGTTCGTCAATCTCATGTCAATACTGCTATTATATGTTCTTTCATTCGTTTTTAATTGTGCATAATTAACCACTAATTTTTATAAAAAAAGAGCCCCCACATCCGGCCGGATGCTTGGAAGCCCTTTCCATATCAGGTTTGCTCATCTTTTTATCAGTTGTTTGTCTATTTTTCAACGTTCCAGACAAAAGGAAACAATAGGGAGTGGAGCCGCCGGACTGCAAACGGTACGCGAAGTGCGCACACAGAACAGTGATATTTGCTACCCCTTCGTTGGCCAAATGGATTGGCCCAGATGGATTGACCCAAATGGACTTGCCCGAATGACTTGGCCCAATGACCGCCCTATGGGACCTTAGAATACCTCCGTTTCAAATACCGATTTGTCCAACTCCCCACGCAAGCCGGACATTTATTTTGAAGGTCTTGATTTCTCCTGAACCAACTCACTTTCAAAAGTAACTTTTACAACAGCATGATTTATTTTCGTTCCAGTAAACCGCACATCGTACTCTTTCTCTTTTTGTAGATTATTGAGCGAAACTGTGATGGTATCACCACTTACTTTTTCATCCCATGTATTGCTCCATAAAACTTCATCTGCATTTCTATCTTTTATTTCCACAATACCCCTTTCACCATCCATCTGAAAATAGACCTCTGCGTCCAAAGTTTCTATATCCTCAGACACACAAAATAAGCGTCCATTCTCAAACGGATCTGAATTACTGTAATTTGCATTCATTTCCATTTCAAGAACGGTTTTTTGTGTTTCCTCAGTATCTGATACATTTGATTGATTAGCGCTGGCTTTTTGACACGCGAACAAGCTGACAACACTAATAATGCCAACTAAAAAAAATAGCAATTTTTTTGTGCTAAACATTTCTTTACCTCCCTTACAAACATGGATTTAGATAAATTATAACACATAGCAATCCAAAAGAACATAACGGTACCTTCTGTGCATATGTATAATCCTGTCCCATGCTCCATCCCCATTCAAGCAATCTTAAACAGACATGGGCAAAACAACTTCCAGAAAAAAGAAAATCCCCTGGTCTGCTGCCCAAACCAGGGGATGTCATCTACATCACAACTCCAACCTCATCAATCGCCTTACCAATATCATGCCTCATATACTTATTCCCAAATTCCACCCACTCCGTTGCCTTATAAGCATTTTCCCTGGCTTCCTTCAGAGTATTTCCTTTTGCTGTAACCCCCAGCACCCTTCCGCCGTTGGTCACTATATTCCCGTCCTTATCGAACCTGCTTCCGGCGTGGAATACATAATACCCGTCCTGTCCGTCAAACCGGTCCAGGCCGTCTATCTTATATCCTTTATCATAATGCTCCGGGTATCCGTCTGATGCCAGAACCACACATACGGCTGCATTGTCCTCAAATTCCAGCTCTATCTGGTCCAGGGTTCCGTCCACGCAGGCCTCGAACACATCCACAATATCATTCTTCATCCTGGGCAGCACTACCTGGGTCTCCGGATCTCCAAACCTGGCATTGTACTCCAGCACCTTGGGGCCGTTTTCCGTCAGCATCAGACCAAAGAAAATGATTCCTTTAAATTCCCTGCCCTCTGCCTTCATGGCGTCTACGGTTGGCTGGTACACATACTTTCTGCAGAATGCATCCACCTCATCCGTATAGAATGGGCTGGGTGAAAATGTTCCCATTCCCCCTGTGTTCAGTCCCTGGTCCCCATCCTTAGCCCTCTTGTGGTCCTGGGCTGAAGTCATGATTTTAATCGTCTTTCCATCCACAAAGGAGAGTACGGATACCTCCCGTCCTGTCATGAACTCCTCAATCACAATCCTGTCACCAGCAGAGCCAAACTGTTTATCCAGCATCAGGGTCTTGACGCCTTCCTTTGCCTCCTCCCTGGTGCTGCAGATAAGAACGCCCTTCCCCAGCGCCAGACCGTCTGCTTTCAGCACGATAGGCATGGGAGCCGTCTCCAGGTATGCAAGGGCTGCTTCCGGAGAATCAAAGGTCTCATAAGCGGCAGAAGGGATGTTGTACTTCTTCATCAAATCCTTGGAAAATGCCTTGGAAGCTTCCAGTATGGCAGCATTTTTCCTGGGGCCGAACACACGGATGCCCGCATTTTCAAATGCGTCCACAGCACCGGCTGCCAGCGGGTCATCCGGTCCTACCACCACCAAATCAATGGCCTGCTCTCCGGCAAATGCGACCAGCTTCTCAAAGTCCATGACACCGATATCAACGCATTCAGCCACCTTGGCAATGCCCGCATTGCCGGGAGCGCAGTATAACTTCTCCACCTTCGGGCTCTGTGATATCTTCCATGCAATTGCATGTTCACGACCGCCGCCGCCTACTATCAATACTTTCATGACGTTCCTCCTTATTCTGAAAACATGGCGCACATGGCGTGCGCTACTGTCAAAGAGATGTTACTGCCCATTGGCAATCATGTTGATTGCTTTAGGAAGGATTATCCACTCTGCCTGCTCCATAACCCTTCTTTGCAGGATTTCCGGGGTATCCCCTTCCTCCACTTCCACTGCCTTTTGGAGGATAATGGGGCCGGTATCCATGCCCCCGTCCACATAGTGGACCGTAGCCCCTGTCACCTTCACTCCTCTGGCCAGGGCTGCCTCATGAACCTTAAGTCCATAGTAACCCACACCGCAGAAAGAGGGAATCAGGGATGGATGGATATTGATGATACGCCCTTTATACTTCTCAGTCATGGCCGCCGGAATCATCACCAGGAATCCGGCCAGTACAATCAAATCCAAATCATATTCATCTATTTTGGCAAGAAATGCCTGGTTGAACGCGTCCCTGGTGGGAAACTGTTTTGGAGAAATGCAGACAGCCCGGATCCCATGCTTTCTGGCTCTCTCCAGAGCATAAGCTCCCGGATTATTGCTGATGACCACAGATACCTCTGCATTGGTAATATCACCATGATCCACGGCGTCCAAAATTGCCTGAAGATTGGTTCCGCCTCCGGATACCAGTACGCCCACTCTTAGCATAAGGATACACCCTTCTCTCCTTTTTCAATGGAGCCCACTACATAAGGAGCTTCGCCCGCCGCCTTCATGGCTTCCATGGTTTTCTCCACATCAGCAGGATTAACGGCCACTATCATACCCAATCCCATATTATAGGTATTATACATCATCTGCTCTTCAATCCGCCCTTTTTCAGCCAGCAGCTTGAATACTGGAGGAACGGGATAGCTGTCCTTTCTGATGACAGCCTTCACGCCGTCTTTTAACATACGCGGAATATTCTCATAGAAGCCGCCGCCGGTGATGTGGCTGCACGCCTTTACGGTAACGCCTGCTTCCTTTACGTTTCTCAGGGCCTTCACATAAATCCTGGTGGGGGCAATCAACGCCTCGCCCAGGGTAGTCCCCAGCTCATCATAATATGTATTCAGGCCTTCCTTTGTCAGCTCCTTCTCAAATACCTTGCGCACCAGTGAAAAACCATTGCTGTGTACACCGGAAGAGGCCATTCCAATCAGAACATCTCCTGCACACAGGTTTTCGCCTGTAATCAGGTCCTTCTTATCAACAATACCAACTGAGAATCCTGCCAGGTCGTACTCATCCTCCGGATAAAAGCCCGGCATCTCTGCTGTTTCTCCGCCAATCAGGGCAGAGCCGGACTGCCTGCATCCCTCAGCCACGCCTTTTACAATTGTAGCGATTTTCTCCGGAACATTCTTTCCGCAGGCAATATAATCCAGGAAGAACAGAGGCTCACCGCCAGCGCAGGCCACGTCGTTGACACACATGGCCACACAGTCGATTCCCACCGTGTCATGCTTATCCATCAGGAATGCCAGTTTCAGCTTGGTTCCCACGCCGTCCGTACCGGACAGCAGAGTAGGCTCCTCCATCCCTTTGAACGCGGACATGGAAAATGCTCCTGAAAATCCGCCCAGGCCGCCTAATACCTCAGGGCGCATGGTTCCCTTTACATATTCCTTCATCAGTTCCACTGATTTATAGCCTGCCTCAATATCAACTCCGGCCTTCTTGTAATCCATCATGGTTTCTATCCTCTCTTATCTGCTATTTCATTTGATTTCCCTTTAAAATTTCCTTTTATTTCCCTTTTATATTTAGCTGGATAATTCCTTTGCCCGTTTCCTTTAATCTGTCTTATTTCATCTGTGCAAGATATTCCTTATAGCCCACCTGCTCCAGCTTCTCAGCCTTTTTCACCACATCGTTCTTCAGGCTTTCGGAATACGCTTTCAGCTTTGCAAGCAGCTCCGCATCGGAGGTGGCCAGTATCTTTGCCGCCAGGATTCCGGCGTTGGCACCGCCGTTAATAGCCACGGTTGCCACCGGGATACCGCTTGGCATCTGCACGATGGAATACAGTGAATCCACACCGCCCAGGTCAGATGTCTTCATAGGAATTCCAATGACCGGCATAGGGAAAATAGCCGCGCACATACCGGGAAGATGTGCAGCCTTGCCTGCACCTGCTATGATAACCTTAAAGCCCTTATCCTCAGCTGCCTTTGCCCAGTCAAAGAATACATCAGGCTCCCTGTGTGCGGAAATAATTGTCATCTCGTAATCAATGCCCAGCTTGTCCAGAATCTCAGCTGCCTTTGCCATAATAGGCATATCAGAGTCGCTTCCCATTACAATTCCTACTTTTGCCATTGTTCATTCTCCTTTTCTAAAGCTCATTATCCTTGTAGATAATTATTATTAGTTTTTCTTATAAGTATCTTTATATAGCTCAATTCTACTTATAATCATAATACTAGGAAATGCGTATGCCGTCAATATAAAACTTGAAAAAAGTCTTCTGCATTTTAAATTGTTTTTATAATGTATCTGCCTAAAACTGCCTGGTTCCTGCATCTATCAGCCAGGCTATCATTTCCGACACAGGCTGGTGAACAAAATACGCAGGGGAATGCCGGTATGGAGCCCATATGGGTCCGCCGTACATTCCCCTGCAAAATCCTTCAAGTTTCTTTCCGGTATCCTATTGCCTGCTGATAAATTCCAAACATTATCTCAATTCCAGAAATATAAAATTTATCATTATCTTTTCCTTGGCATCAGTAATCATACTTCTCTGCGGCTTTCTTCAGTATTATCACACATTGCACCTCAGCATTACATTCTATCATCCGTAACTTCCATTGCACGCTGCCGTCTTAGCCGGGCATTAAAAATCTCAATCATCCATCAGTCATCGTAGTCATTGCCATCGTGGTCATCATCGTGCCGGTCATCGTCATCATCATCGTGGTCGTCATCATCAAAACGGTCATCATCGTCAAAACGGTCATCATCATCAAAACGGTCATCATCGTCAAATCGGTCATCATCATCAAATCGGTCATCATCATCAAATCGGTCATCATCGTCAAATCGGTCATCATCGTCAAAACGGTCATCATCCCAGGCTCCCGTATCATTGTCCCAGTCCACATCCGCAATCCTGCCTGTAGCGGCATTTACATCCACCTCGAGTTTCCTTCCATTTACCAGAAACCTCAATTCATAAACACCGTCGTCCAGGTCACATCCCTTGTAGGTCAGTTCATTTTCCTTCAGCCCCAATTCCTTTATGGCGATCCGCTTCGCCTCATTCTTCCCTATATATAACTGTTCTGACTGTTTCCCGTTATCCTTAAGTGTTATGGTGATATCAATGCCGTTTTTGTTTACTGCTTCCCATGCAGCCTCTTCTATCTCTTTCATGAAGTCGGCCCTGGGATAAACAGATCCTTTTTCAGACTCAATGAGCAGCTCTTTCTCATTTTTGTCTCCGCGGAACCATCCCTTATCATCCATACGCTTTACCAGTCTGCGTACAGCTGTATCACAGTCCGCACCGGCAAAATTCCCTGCCCCCTCTAATAATTTTCGTCCGTCCTGATTCAGTCCTTTTGCCTCCAGGACCTCTCCTTCCCTGTCATAGGAAAGGGATATCTTCGGACCTGCGCTGAGGAACACACGTCCCCATGTTTCTTCCTGAATCCTTGTTTCCCTGTTGGAGGGCGCACCCAGTGCCGTGCTGCCCACACCAGGCAGAGAAAGGGCCATGAAACCTGCACACACCAATATAGCTGCCTTTTTAATCCTCTTTGCCGTCATAATTATTTTCCTCCTGTCTGCTGTGATTTATTTATCTACATCCGTAGAATACGTGAGACAAAATGTAAAACCGGGGTCGCGTACAAAAAATTTTATTTTATTTCCCTTCTCATTGCTGCTGCCAAAATATTGACAAATGCAGTTGGCTGTGATATAGTTGCCGCATTGTAATGAAGGAGAGGCAGGTATGGGCTTTTATATATTAAATCAACCTCGGAAGAAAGAGATCTCTGTACAATTCATACCGATGAAACATTGTACAGAGTATGGCGTATCTTATGCGCTTTCGTGATTTCATCGGGAAACTGAGTAATGGACTGGAGGCAGCAGTGTAGACTGCCGCCGGTTTGATTGCTCTTTTTTCCCGTGGTTATCCGTGCATAAAAGGCTATGGACAATGTTTTGTCCATGGCCTTTTGTAATGTGAGGAAATCGTATGGTTTTGTAATACGGCAGAAGGCAGGTGCAAATTTTGGCATCTACCTTCTGCCTTTTTTGTCCGCTTACAAACAATACGGTTTCCTCCCATACAGCATTCTCCTCCCATACAGCATTCTCCTCCCATACAGCTTTCACCTCCCATGCAGCTTTCACCGCTCATCCATACATTGCAATACAGCGCAGCACCATTAAATATAAAAGGAGTGTTTCAATTATGAGTTTATTAGATATAACAGGACTTTCCCATTCTTATGGGGACAGCCGCCTTTACAGTGATTCCGATCTTTCCCTTAACCGTGGGGAACATATGGGGATTGTGGGTCAGAACGGAACCGGCAAAAGTACGCTTATCAAAATATGCACGGAACAGGTCATCCCTGATTCAGGCCGCGTGTCCTGGCAGCCGGGCATTACCATTGGTTATCTGGACCAGTATGCCTGTACCAATCACGTTTTGACCATGGAGCAGTTTTTAAAATCATCCTTTCGCAGCCTATATGAGCTTGAAGCCAAAATAAATCGTCTTTATGACGAGGCCGCATTATCCTGCAATATGGAGGTTCTGAACCAGGCATCACTTTTTCAGGAGCAGTTGGAGCGCAGCGGTTTCTACTCCATTGATACCCATATTGCCCAGGTGGTTTCCGGTCTGGGACTGGTCTCAATCGGTTTGTCCCGTCCTCTTAAGGACATGAGTCAAGGCCAGAGAGCCAAGGTCATCCTGGCCAAGCTTCTCTTGGTAAAACCGGACGTCCTTCTCCTGGATGAACCAACTAATTTCCTTGACAAGGAACATGTGGAATGGCTGGGCGGTTATCTTTCGGCGATTGAAAATGCCTTTATGGTTGTCTCACATGACCGCACATTTCTGGAGCGGATATGCACACGTATCTGCGATATAGACAACGGCAGGCTGTCCAAGTATTACGGCAGCTATACGGAGTTTCTGAAAAAGAAGGCATTTCTGCGCGAGGACCATATAAGGCAGTACAATGCGCAGCAAAAAGAAATCAAAAAAACAGAGGAGTTCATACGGAAGAACATAGCCGGCAGGAAAGCACAGATGGCCCGCGGACGGCAGAAGCAGCTGGACCGCATGGATAAGCTGGCGGCCCTGGAACAAAAGGAAATCAAACCGGAATTCTGTTTCCAATGCCTTCCCTTGACCAAATGCCTGCATTTGTCCGTAAAGCGTTTATCTGTGGGGTATGATTATCCCATTTTGTCCCATCTGGATTTTTCCGTAACCGGAGGACAGAAGGTGGTGGTCACTGGTTTTAACGGCATCGGGAAATCCACCCTGCTGAAAACATTGACGGGAAGCCTGAATCCCCTGGATGGGGTCTTCGCTTTTTCACAGCAGGTTACAACCGGATATTTCGGACAGGATTTCAGCTGGGAAAATGATACATTGACTCCTGTCCAAATTGTCTCCAATGCCTACCCGAAGCTCACGCTTAAGAAGATACGCCAGCATCTTACCCGATGCGGGGTTCTAAGCCGGCAGGCCGTGCAGCCCATGGGCACATTAAGCGGCGGCGAACAGGCAAAGGTCAAATTATGCCTTCTGACGCTTAGTCCCTGCAACTTTTTGATTTTGGATGAACCCACTAACCACCTGGATATCCAGGCCAAGGATTCACTGCAGGCAGCTCTTAAGAGCTTTCCCGGAACCATACTGTTGGTTTCCCATGAGGAATCCTTTTACCGCAGCTGGGCAAACCGCATAATACACATTGGGGATTACTCTTCTCCATAAATACGCTGCGGCTTTTGTTGTGCCGCAGGTAATAACATAAAGACGGAACCAGATGGAGTATATCCCAGCCCATCTGGTTCCGTCCTGCTTTTGGTCATACCGTAGTCATTTGGCGGTATTTCCTCCCTGCGGCATCTCTTCTATTTTCTTACGTTACATAACACGCTGCATGACCAGCACATGATATCAGTCATCGTCGTCCTCATCTTCGTCCTTATCATCTTCTCCATCCTCATGCCCGTCGTTATCCTCTTCTTGGGAATCGTTTTCGTCGATATCGTCTTCATCAGAGTCTCCTTCATCGGAATCGTCCTGGTCAGAATGCTCCCCGCCGTCATCTTCGTCCCGGTCTCTGTTATCATTTAATCCATTTCCGGCCTTCCCATTATCTCTTTCATCCGAATCATCCATATCCTTATCATCGTCTGCACCGCTGCTTTGTCTCACCACATTGTTTCTGCCGGATTTATCCCTGGCTTTTTTGATATCATCATCTCTGTCATCCGTATCGTCTTTGTCGTCATCGTCCCTGCCGTCATCGTCCCTGCCGTCATCCTTATCACCAGCTTTATCTTTACCGGCATCTTCCTCCCTGTCATCGCCATCATCTTCATCATACTTATCGGGGTCAGCATCATTTTCTTCATCATCATTTTCAGTGTCATCCCCACGCTCATCCTCGTCCCTGTCATCTTCACCATTGCCGTCTGCATCTTCCCCCGTTCCTCCCGGAGGCATCCCGATGAATGCCGGCTTATCCCCACCTGTGCCTCCGGGTATCTCACCCTTATGATGGGGGGAGGCTGCGGGGGGGCTGTCCTTTCCTATGCTTTCCACATGGACTTCCACCGGCATACCATCCTTTAAAAGGGTGTCCAGCCCTGTGCGTATGGCATCGGCCCGTTTTGCCTTCCAGCGCTCGCTCCCGCCGGATGCCGCCACATATATGGTCCCTCCTTCGGTCAGATATCCCATTTCCATGGCCCGTTCCACCAATATACCTGTCATATATTCTGAGTTTCTTCCCTTATATGACACCTGATCAATGAGTTTTTTTCCGTCCTCATTCACACCTTCCAGGCCAACTACGCGATCCATATAACTCACAGACATTTTCACATCCGGATTGATTCTCACCTCCACTGTACCATACGGCATTCCGTATGCGCCATAGGCCCCGCCTCCCAATACAGCCAGGCACAGGCAGGCAGCCGCGGCCAGCGGAGCAAGACGGAACAGGATGGGAGCCTTTGGTGTCTGCCGGGCAATTATCTCTCCTACCACCTGGCCCTCCTGGTAACCCAGATTGGCTGCCTTTATCATTCTGCCTTCATTGTCAAGGACAATGGCATATGACGGATGGCACTCCATTACAAGATAAGTCATACGGTTCCCTCCTTTCCCGGTGATATCTGACACAGATGTCCCCGGATGATTTCATATCCGTTGGTATAAGCCAGCAAAATGGCAACCAGATACGTCCGGTGCCGTTCCATGGTCTTTCTGGATACGCCGGACAGCTCTGCCAGCTCCGCAATGGGAAGTTTGCGGTTCTGTATCAGGTGTTCCAGCAGCCTGGGATGGCTCCTGGCAGCCTCCAGCACTTTGTGGCATGCCCTGAGGGTACGGTCCTGCCGGGGGCAGTTATCCGCCACATCAGACAGACTGATGCCATACTCAGACAGATTCCTTCGGAACTCATCCAGCTCCTCCCTGGTAGCCGTTCTCACATTCCACAGCTGGATTCCGTTTTTCTCATCAGGCGTTACTTCCAATAGGGCATGGGAATCATCCTCCTGTCCTGCTGGGGCATCAAAGGAAACCAATCCCTGATGGCGCCCCTCTTTCCTGATGTAGTCTATGAGCCGGTTGCGTATGGACGCGGCAGCATAAGGCAGGAACGCCCCTCTTCCCCGCTCATACCCCTGGACCGCCTCATAAAAGGCAAACATGGCCACACTAAGCTGGTCCTCCCTGACCTGGGTTGGAGCTCCCTGGGTAAAGCGGACTGTCTCTGCCTGTATGAAATTCATATACTGGTCAATCAGGCTGTCAGCAGCTTCCGGACTCTTCTTTGCCTCATAGACCAAACGGACTATCTGGTACTCTTCCCCCAAGATATCACCTCCATTTACCATAGAATACGCAGGAACCATTTCTGTTTCGGGGTCACAGGAAAATTGTTTTCTTTTTATTTTCCTTTTTATTTCCTTTTATCTAGTATAACAGAAAAAATCACTTGTACCATCCATGAATTGGATTGTACAAGTGATTTTATCATATCTGCTTATGTGGAACCCCGTAAGACTAATTTAGCAGAGAGCATCTCATTGTGAGGAATATTATTGTCTTCCAAAAGACCGGCTGTCGCGTCTACACAAATTCTGCACAAATCTTCTAAGCGGTTATCAATAGAAGATAATTCAGGCTCACAGTATTCCGTTATATACGAATTATTAAATCCTATTACCCTTAATTTTTCAGGCACGGGAATTGACATCCGTTTGCTGAACTTGACCACACCAGCAGCCAGATTATCATCTGCCGTAACCACCGCGTCAAATTTCAATCCTGATTTATAAATAGCTTCAATGAAATCTGCTATATCGTGCACATTTGTAATTTCATTGGGACAGTATATACTGTATCCGTCCCAGTCTTTATCATATGTCCTGGCAGCTTCATGAAAACCGGCCAGTTTACGGATACCGCTGTAAGACTTCTGGTTATAGACAAACAGCACGTTTTCCGATCCTGTCCGATACAGCCACTGCGTGGCTTCGTATATAGCTTTTCTGTCATCGCAGGCAACACTGTAAATATTTGGGTATGACATACTGGCATTTATCAGCATCACAGGAATCTTGTCCGCTGCATCCCGAATGTACTGGTTCAGGAAATCATCACAATCCACAAAGCCTGAACCTACCAGTATAACTGCATCCACATTTTTTGTCAGCAAAAATTCCAGTCTCTTTTTCTTATTCTCCAGTTCATATCCGGTACAGCACAAAACCGTACTGTAATTTTTATCCCTGAGAAAATCCTCCAGATAATGGATGGCCAGGGCTAAAAATGGTGCCTTACAGTCTGCTGCCATAATACCAATCATGCTCATGGACTTGAGTGACAGACCTCTTGCTAATGCGCTTGGCTGGTAGCCATGCCTTTCAATTACCTCCATGACTGCTGCCCTGGTTTTTTCACTTACCTTTGCATTGCCGTTTAAAACTCGTGAAACCGTTGCTGTAGAAACATTTGCCTCTTTTGAAATATCATATATATTCATTTTATTTTGCTCCCGCTATTCGGGCATTCGACTCCTCAATTTCTTTGTCTACATTACTCTGGTCAATGTAGGACACACCGGCACTGATAAATGTAGGGAAATTCCTGTCTCCCAAAAGGTTATTATGCTCAATGTATAATCCCAGGCATGCCCACCAGCCCATATTATAACAGCCCTGCGCTATGGACCCCATTACCTTCCCCTGTTTTACAAGCTCTAACTGCGCCGGATTCCTGTCAAAACCAAACACAACGATATCTGACCTGCCCACCTGGTCACATCCCTGGGATGCCCCAACTGCCTGTATTCCCAAAGAACAGAACACTGCGTCTACATCTGGATTTGCTGTTAATGCCGCCGCTGTCTTGGATGCCTGATCCGCAATCTCCGCTGTTACACTTACCTCGGAAATGACTTCAATATCAGGATATTTCTCTGCCAGGGTCTCTTTAAATCCCTGTACGCGAAGTTCGCTGTTATTCTGCCCAGCACGGGTCAGGACCAGAACCTTGCCGGTTCCGTTAAGGGCTTCGCCCAAACGTTCTGCGCCAAACGCTCCTGCCTCATAGTTTTCAACGCCTACATTGCATATCCTTTTGCTGGCAGGTGAATCAGGTCCTGTGGTGATGACCGGAATCCCCCCATCCATAGCCTTATTGATGACATCCACATATGCATCCGCATTAAACACATGGACTGCAATTCCATCCGGCTCCATGGATATAGCTCTCTCAACTGTGTTAATATATTCTGTCAGGTCATTCTGGGATGATCCTACATGTGCTGTCTTTACACCTAACATTTTACCACAATCTTCAAAGCCTTCATAGACCATAAGCATAAAATCATCAGTAGATTCATAGGAACACCAAAGATAGGTCTGTTCTTCCGGATGTTCCACGCTGCCTAAAGCCGCACCTGCCATCCCCTCAGGTGATGCAGACTCAGACCCAGCCGCGGTCTGACTGCTTCCCGTTTCTGCCGGTTTCTGACCGCTGCATCCCGCCGTACTCATACATACCATAACTGCTGCCATGACAACACTGACTATTTTTTTCATATAGACCTCCAATTTTTCATTTGCGTATTCTTAAAACCAGTTTCCACTAATTACGTTTTGCCTGCTTGCTAAGGGTATCGAATACAATAACAACAATGAGAAGGGCGCTGCTTGCAAAATCCTGCCAGTAAACTGAAACTCCCATCTGTATCAGCGCATTTGTAAACAGATGTATCATGATTAGTCCAAGCATGGAACCAATAATGTTTCCCTCACCTCCTGCCATACTGGTTCCTCCGATGACTGCCGCTGTGATTGCCCTTCCTTCTGCCTGCAGGCCCAGTGTGGGAGTAGAAACCCCGAATCTGGAGGTAGAAAGAACACCTGCCACTGCGGCCAGTAACGCTGAAATTACATATAAGGCTATTTTTGTATTCTTAACCTTAATGCCTGCCAGCTCTGCGGCCTTGGCATTACTTCCAATAAAATATACTTTTGCAAAAAACTTTGTTTTCATCAAAAGAAACTGACATATGATTGCTGCAATAATAAGAAGAATGAAGAACACAGGAATCTTACCAATATACCCGGAACCCAGTTTACGGAACAACGCAACACTTTCCCCTGTTATCGGTATGGAATTCCCGGATGATATAACATAACACAAACCTCTTGCCACTCCCTGCATTCCAAGAGTAATGATGAACGGGAGTATGTTCAGTTTTGCTACCAATACTCCGGTCACCCAGCCTAAAAGCATGCTGGTCAACAGTGCAATGAGCATTGCCATCCATACATTCATTCCATAATAAATGTAAAACTGCCCTATAAACATGGATGCCAGACACTGGACCGCACCTACCGACAAATCAATCTGGCCGGAAATAAGTATGAAGGTCATGGCCAGCGCAATGAAACCGTCCGCACAGAGTCCGATGGCAACGCTCATCATATTATTCAAGGTAAGGAATGTCTGGGTCGTGGCTCCCATGACTATCATGATTATAAAGATAACTCCCAATACAAGTACTTCTCGTTTTTTAAATAAACTCTTATTTATCTTCATTAGCCAATCTCCTATCACACCTTATTTGTGCCTGTAGCATATTGGATGATGTTGTGCTCCTCAATCTCTTCATCGGTAAGGACTCCCCGCACTTCCCCATCCTTCATCATTACAATCCGGTCACACAACCCCATGATTTCCGGCATCTCCGAAGAAACAATGATGATGCCAATTCCCTGCTCTGCCAAAGCCCTTACCTTTTTATGAATTTCCGCCTTTGCGTTTACGTCAATTCCCCTGGTGGGTTCGTCCAGAATAAGGACTTTGGGATTTACCCGCATACATCTGGCAACCAGCACCTTCTGCTGGTTACCTCCGCTGAGGGAACTGATAGGCGCGTCTATACTGCTGGTCTTAACATTATGTACCTTTACAGCCTCTTTGGCCTTTACATCCTCGTCTGACTGCTTCAGCCAAAAACCTCTTTGTTTACACATATTCGAAACATAGATATTTTTACAGACAGATAGACTTGGGAAAATACCTGTTTTCTTTCTATCCTCTGTAAGATATGATATTCCGTACTTTAATGCATCCTGGTAGGATCTGATGGTTGTTTTCTGTCCCTCCAACCATACATCTCCGGAAAACCTTGGATCAATTCCGCACATAGCTCGTAACATTTCACTTCTTCCGGCTCCTATCAGACCATAGAATCCCAGTATCTCTTTCTTTCGCAGGTCAAAAGAAATGGGAATTGATTTGTTAGTCATCCTCAGATTCTCAACCCGCATGAGTTCTCCGTCTATCCCGCTGCTCTTATCTGGATAATAAGCTGATATTTCCCGACCTACCATATTATTGACAATCTGTTCCATTGTCACCTGATTCTTTTCAAATGTCGCTATCATATGACCGTCACGCAAAACCGAAACAGAATCACATATCTGAAAAATCTCACTCATTTTATGCGTGATATATATGATGCTGATTCCCCTGGACTTCAGTTCATTGATAATTTTAAAAAGCATTTCCACCTCGCCCTCTGATAAAGAGGACGTTGGCTCATCAAAAATAATCAGCTTGGCCTTCTGAGATATGGCCCGGACAATTTCAATCATCTGCTGGCTTCCGATAGACAAATCCCCCACCTTAGTCTCAGGCTCTACCGTCAACGAGAAATTCTTTAAAAGGGCTTTCGCATCTTCATTCAGCTTTTTCTTATCTATCATTTTATATTTTGTCATAGGTAGCCGGTCCGCAAATATATTATACGCCACGGAAAGATGCGTAAACATGCTCAATTCCTGATGCACAAACCCAATACCAGCCTTAACCGCATCTGTGGGGATATGGAAATCAACCTTTTCCCCGTCAATATAAATGGCACCTTTCCCAGAATCCCTCTCCAGTACGCCTCCTATTATATTCATTAAGGTGGATTTACCTGCACCGTTTTCACCTACTAGAGCACGTACCTCACCAGACATGACAGATAACGATACATCTACCAGCGCTTTTGTGCCGGGGAAGGTTTTGGAGATATGTTCGACCTTTAGTCTTTCAACCTGATTCTCCACGCTTTTGCACCCCTCTCTAAAAAGTCCTCACATTGTTTTGCAGGGTTCCATCATTGTAACAATCAGATTCCCCCATTGATCCACTATGGCCTTCTGGTCCGGATAAATCAAGATGGTGGTATCTGTCTGTTCCACGATGGCCGGTCCGATTATCACCTGGGAAGCAGCCAGATTTTCCCGGTTATACACATCGCTTTCCATCCACCCCTTACATTCATCAAAATAGGTCCTTCTCTTGTCCCCCGGTACTCCCCATTCCCCTTCCCTGACTTTTTCCATTCTGGGTGTGGGAACAGGTTTCTGGGAAATCAGAATACGTATAGCTGTGAATTCTATCTGCAGATTGCGAAAGGCATGTTTATACACATGTTCATGTCTCTGATGGAACCGTTCCTTCACGGCTTCCATGGCTGCCTTATCCAGTACGCCTTCTGCCTCCGGGAAAGGAATCTCCAATTCATATGACTGTCCCACATACCGCATCTCCGCAGAATAAGTGGTTCTCAGCAAATTTTCTGATATGCCGACATTGGCCCTTTCCTGTCCGCAGAGCTGCTTTCCCTCTCCAATAGCTGCTTTCAGCTCCTGCAAGTCCACTTCATCAATCTTGGCAGCAAAGGTGACCACCTCTTCATGTTCTATATCAGCCGACAGCAATCCCAACGCAGCCATAACTCCTGGGGTAGGAGGAACAATAACCTCCTTGAAGTTCAGCAGCTTTAAGAGACTGCAGGCCGCAATAGGCCCTGCCCCGCCTGATGCCACCACTGAAAAACTGCGTGGGTCATATCCCCTCTTTACTGTAGCCAGACGGACCTGATCCGCCATCTGGTTATGCATGATTTTATGGATAGCGGAAGCCGCATCATAAATTCCCATATCCAACACATCGGCAACCTTTTCCTGTATAGCTTTACGGGCCAGTTCCGCATCTAATGCAACCTCTCCCCCGGCAAAATAATCCGGCCTCAGGTATCCCATGATTAAACTGGCATCCGTATAAGTGGGCTCTGTTCCCCCCTTTCCATAACATGCCGGTCCTGGGAAGGAACCTGCACTGTGAGGTCCCACTCTAAGCCATCCGCCTCCGTCTACCCATGCGATACTGCCCCCTCCGGCACCAATGGTACTAATATCCATCATAGCCTGCCTGCAGGGATAATTGCCGATTTTTCCATCTGTAAACAGCTTTGTTTCCCCATTCTGAATCAGTGATACATCATTACTGGTTCCGCCCAAATCCAATGTAAGTATATTCTTCCTCCCGGTTTCCTGGGCAATCTGTTTTGCGCCAATTACACCGGCTGCCGGTCCGGACAGCAAGGTAAGAACCGGACGCTCCGAGCACATGGAAGAGCTGGTAACTCCACCCCTTGACTGCATTAACTGCAATGGGTTCTTTACGCCGATTTCAGCCAAAGAGGTATTCAACTTTGTGATATACCGATCCATGACCGGGCCGATATACGCATCAAAGGCAGTAACCACCATACGCTCATATTCCCTGAATCTGGGATTGATCTTTGATGAAACCGAGACCCTGAGTCCCGGGTATCTCTTCAAGATGATATCCCTGGTTCTCTCCTCATTTTCTTTGTTAAAAAACGAAAACAGATAACAAATTGCTATGGATTCCACTTTCTGCTCTTTAACAAGGAAGTCAACTGCCCTTATTACATCCTCCTCATTTAGCGGCTCAATGATATCACCTTTTGCATCAACCCGCTCCCTTACTTCTTTTATCCGTTCCCGTGGGCAAAGAAAACTGGGGGTTTCCGAATCAAAGTGTACGTTATACAGCTCGTTTCGGGTGCCGCGCCCGATAATCAATACGTCCCTGAATCCTTTCGTAGTCAGAATTCCTATCTTGGCACCCTTTTTTTCCAGGATTGCATTGGTGGCTACGGTTGTCCCATGAACCAGTCTTTTTATTTCCTCCGGCTTTCCCCCGCAAACCTCCAGAATTTTATCCAATCCATTGAAAAACCCTTTTGAAAATTCTCCCGGCGTTGAAGGTACTTTTGTCACCTTCAGTTCTCCTGTATCTTCATTCAAAGCAACGATATCCGTAAATGTTCCTCCAATATCAATTCCAATGAGAACACTCATTCCTTTTCTCCCTTCACTTTTACTCTTTTCCAAGAATTCCCCTATCATAGGTCCAGGCAATAGGCCCGCGCTTCAGCCGCAAATCATCCCGAGTCACAATTGTTACTGCATCATCCACTGTATTTGTCTTTCTGTCTATAGATACCCCATATACCTGCTCTGCCGTCTCATAGGACACTCGTTCATCCAGGACATCCTGGAGAACCAGTTCCGGCGCCCGCTCCAACGGGTCTCCATATCCTCCTCCCCCGGCACTTTCATATCCAATCTCATCCCCTGCATATAACACATAATCCCCTTTTGAGGGAATCTGTATGATGTCCCCATTCTTTCTCTTTATATAACCGGTGCCTACCTTTGCTGCTCCTCCTCCAAATAGCCCCCACGGAGGTACGAAAAATCCATCTCCGCGGAAAGTAAAAGATACCTCTCCGTCCAGAAGCCGTATTACCTTGCAGGAACCAAGACCTCCTCTGTATTTACCTGCACCTCCGGAATTATCTGCCAATCCATACTTAAGTACCCTTAAAGGACCTGACATTTCAAATGCTTCCACAGGAATAGCCAGCACATTCTGACTGTCACTGGAAATTGCATCAATCCCATCCTTTCCCGGTCTGGCCCCCAAGCCGCACATGCCGTTATCATTGGAAACAAAGGATTTCTGGGTAGCCGGATTATATCCCCCTATATAGAGAAGAGGGGCATATGCACCTGAACAGGCGTTTACCATTTCAGGCTTTGCCTTGGCCAGAGCGCCCAGGCATGTACTCGACAGCAGCTGTACAGTCAGGCCTCTGGAGCCGGTAGGCGCAGGCTTAACGGCATTTACTATGCTTCCTTCCGGCAATATAGACTGAATCATCCTGAAGCACCCGTCATTTGTAGGGATAGAATCACCTCCGGTCACTACCTTCACTGCATATTCAATGGTGCTCAGCGTACTCGCTTTTACACAGTTAATGGGACCTTTAGTCTGAGGACTGCTGCCTGTAAAATCAAACAATATATCAGAACCCTTGATTGTAACACTCAGCTTAAGGGTAATCTGTTTATCAAATTCCACACCATCGTTATCTATATATCCGGTAAAGGTATATGTCCCATCAGGAATTTCCTCCAATGCCTGTCTTGTCAATGCCTCAGAGTGATCCAAAAGCCCCTCCACTGTATCCAGAAACACATCTTTACCATACTCGTCACAAAGAGTCTGTATACGGTCAATTCCCACTTTACCGCAGGCCACCTGTGCTTCCAGGTCTCCCATGACTTCATCGGGAATTCGGACATTCTGTTTAATAATTTCATGGATATCCTTAACAGGTTTTCCTTCATCATAAAATTTTACCGGTGGCAGACACAATCCCTCCTGATATACACAGGTTGCTGCGGTGGAGACGCCGGGAGCAATACCGCCTGTATCCGCCAGATGAACCATACTGGCAGCAAACGCAACCACTTCCCCCTCGTAAAAAATTGGTGTCAATGCAGTTACATCCGGAATATGTGACCCTCCGTTAAATGGATCGTTCTGAAGATATACATCCCCTTCCTTTGCCTGTGAAACCGGAAAATCCTCAAGAATAGCCGGTACTGACGAGGAAAGAAATCCTAATTGGCACGGCATAGCCGCTGATTGTGCGATGGTTCGTCCCTTTGCATCAAATATGGCTGTAGACGCATCCTTCATTTCTTTGACAATAACAGAGAAAGCCATCTTTAATAAGGAATCTTCCATTTCGTTCGCAATGGACTGAAGGCGGTTATTAATGACTTCCATAACAATAGGATCTGATTTCTTCATCATATTTCTCCTCCTGATTAGTATTGGTGAAACCGCTTACACTTTGTTTTGAAACCGCTTACACTTGAATTATAGCATATAGGTAAAACATGTCAATCTAGGGGGGCTTAATTTTTATTCATATATTTATTTTTATACCTTTTGCTGTATTTTCCTACGTATTATATGTGAATAATTGCTATATTATCAGTTTGTAAATCAAATTATATGGTAATTATTTTTTACCTAATGACAGTTCAAAATTTTTCATCATTAGACAGACCACTCCATCCAAAAAAAGAGCCTGTACAGGAGAACTTCTACAATTCCCAAGTACAGACTCTGATACTGTGTATATAAATCTCAATTCATCTATTCCGTAATCTACTCCTATCCCGCTTCACTGCACCTGAACCGAATCCTGCTCCGGATCTGGAGTAAAACAAAAATCCTTTTCTTTGATATGATGTTCAAACCAGATGTAAAACACTTCTTTCCCAGGCTCAGCCACAAGGGAATGATCAAATCCTGCTGGTATATAGCTCCAATCACCAGACTTATGTTCTATGGCAGGCGCATCCTCCACAGTCAGCAGGAAGTCCGAATTTCCCACACAATAATTCCATTGGGCCACTCTGGGATGTCCCTTTTCTACTGTTCCGCCACCAACCCCTCTTACAGCTCCCAACATGATTCTTCCCAGCTGTCCTGCACTCAATATCCACCATGATGTGGTGTCAGGACCTTTACAATCCTGGTCATAAATCACCACATCACTGATAAGTGTAAAAAAAGGCAGTCTGGTATGACATTCAGCATACAGTTCTTTGTCCCACTGATTCATCTTGATGACACTGTACACGAATTCCATATCTTCGAATGCATGGATGACATACGGCTGGCGTTGGAAATCCGGTACATAAAATGCAATCTCGGTTATTTTATCCAGACAGTCCTTTGTTTTTATATATCCCCTGCCTTTTCCGAACATAAGAACAACCATATCCTCCCCATATATCCGGGGTGATATCTCACTTCCGGCTCTGAGATAACATTTATAGTTGCATACACCTCCCCTATATGTTCCGGGCAACAACTCCTCCATATAGAATCCGTTGGCATCATATTTTACAGCAATGTCTTTCTCCTTAGCTGCATAAACCTTCTGCATATTTCACACCTCTCTTTCTACGGATCTGGTTTTACAATAAAATCCTTCTCTCTGGCAAAGTGTTCAAACCAGATATAATACACCTCTTTTCCATCTTCCGCCACAAGAGAGTGGTCCTGCCCTGCAGGTATAAAACTCCAGTCTCCGGAATACAAACGCGTGGTTTCATCTCCCATTGTGAATTTAAAATCAGATTTACCCAAACAGTAATTCCACTGATGTACTGCGGGATGACCTTTTTCCACGGTACCATCCCCATTTGCCCTTACAACCCCTGCCATTATCCGGCCCAATTGCCTTCCAAGAAGCACATTCCAGGACGTTACCCCAGGTCCCTTGCAGCTCTGAACATACATGGTACATTTACTGATGGGCCTGAAAAACGGTAGTCTTGCATGGGATTCCCTGTACACTTCCCAATCCCACTGATTCATATCCACAACAGCCATTACAAACTCCATATCATCAACTGCATGTACAGTATAGGGAACATGGTCAAAATCCGGCGCATAAAAAACAACCTCTTCTATATGATACGCATTCCTCTCATCCGTAATGTAACCCTTTCCAAAACCAAATAAAAGCAAAACAATCTTATCCTTATATAACTCTGGACAGTGTGAATACCCCGCTTTAAGGCTGCACCGGTAAAAATGTATTCCTTTTCGATAGGAACCAGGCAGAAGTTCACTAATCAAAAATCCCTGGCTATCATAAATCACATTCTGTTTTTTCCTGTCCAAGTATAATGCCATGAATACCTCCCATCTCAATCATACAGTTCTCCGCTTTCTTTGCAAACCGTCAACCACTGTTTCGATTGTATGAATTCCTCGATTTCCCTGTTCCAAATCTCGATTGCCTCCGGATACAAACAGCCATATCCCTTTGGAGCAATTCGGTAGCACATACGTTCAAGAGGAGGATTCTCCAGTTCATAAAGTCTCATCTGCGCATCTTCCATAAGACGTATTCCCATAGAGTGGGGAACAATTCCCCAACAATCATGATTCTTCATGAAGCTAAACGCCAATGGCGGCGAATTGGTCTTTATGTACGGGAGTTCCTTTGGATTAAACCAATGCTCATACCAAAGCCTGATTCCCTGCTCCTTCCAGTCAAACTGGCATGCATCCCGAATATCAAGTTGTCCCGGCCGTACCGTTGTTCCCGCAAATTCCATGTCAGACGAAGCCGCCAATATCATACGCTCTTTAAAAAAACGCCTTGTTGATACGTTTTTGTTCTGCTGAGGGGCCACCACATATCCCACATCAATCGTTCCATGCTGCGCCATCTCATACAGCTTCTCATCTGTGCTTAGAACAAAATACATTTTAACCTTGTTATTACGTTTAACCATGCTGTTGTAGAATTCATCCAAAAGGTATATTCCCATGCTTTCCACACATCCCACAGTAATGGAAGGATGACAAGATATTTCCTTAAATGATTTTATATCACACCGCACATCTTTCAGTCGTTCCGCCAATGGAAGAAATGCCTCGCCTTCTTTTGTAAGCCTGCTCTGGTTCTGTCCTCTCCCCCTTTCGATCAGCTTGCAGTCAAGCTCATCTTCCAGCATTTTCAGGCGGTAACTCACCGCGGATTGGGATATAAAGAGATTTTTTGCCGCTCCTGATATGCTTCTAGTACGTGCAATTTCTAAAAATACTTCAATATTCTCTAAATCCATTGCCCCTCCCATCCCGTTTATTGCGGACTGTCTCCATGAATTATAACGAATTCTTCTATATAATGTCAATTCATGTGCGAATTTTTCCATACTACTTTGTTAAATATCTAAAAATTCATTATTAAAACCACCAAAAGATAGCAAAAGGAGACACCCTCCCCCACAACCAGAACAGTGTCTCCCTCATCCATCATCGAATCATACTGTTATTCACAATCTAACCCGGCCGCGCCGTCATCCGCTTCATCCAGAGCCTCATTTAACTCCTCTGTGCCTTCCAGCACAAACCTGCCCTGACGGATAATATCAATCCGGCTTCCATCTGCCCTGACAGCCTTTATATCCCCTAATTCCGAGTAGGGAATGGTGATATCCGTATGACAGCTGAAATAAGCCTTGGACATATCTGTCTTTCTGAGAAGGGATATCTCATTGTCCCTGGCAATAACCTCCCTGCCGTCAGGGTTATACATGGGCGAATCCTCAGCAAAGCTGTAGCAAGTATCACCCACTGCAAAATGAGGCCCCATCTTTTCGGCAATAAGGATAGGCAGCTTATCGCCAATGGAAAACCTTCTGGCCACGGCATAGGCCGTAGTATTGGTACCGATGGCGAACTCGCCCAAAGGCAGCCAGTCATGGTTTCGCATAATGACCTGCTTCACAAGGGCCTGGCCCTGTCTGTGGGCGTCCCCAGCCGCCCCAGCGCCCTTATCATTTCCAGCGTCCCCGGCAGCCCCCGCGTCCTCAAAATTCCCGCAGGAATACTCCGTCACCTTACCATCCTTAAACACCATGCGCAGATTCCTGAACTGATAATCCTCCACATAAACATTCTTTACGTGCAGCAGTCCTTCTGTCCCCTTCAATATGGGGGATGTAAAAACCTCTCCCAACGGAATGTTCACATCAGACACACAGTTCTCAAAATTAGTCTCCTTTTCCCTGTCCCTTAAGGGGTGGAGAGCCACCTTCATGGATGTCTCATTGCCGTCACGGCCTGTTATGAGCACATAGCCGGCCTCATCCAGTGCCTGGATGATACACTGCTGTATTTTCTGGTACTTCTCATAATCCAGTGTATTGATCCGGATGGTTTCCCTGAAAACAGCCTCGAAATCCGGCCCAATCTCTGGTTTGGGAAAGGCAATGATGGTAAAGCTGGTCTCGTCTCCCGGCATATATTGATTTACAATCTGCCTGGATTCATTGGCATAAGCCAGGGTCAGCGCCTCCTGATGGGAGTTGAGGGACAGGGCCGCTTTTTTATTCTCAGGAGCAAAGCCTTCCTCACCAAATGTCTCCACCAGGGCAGGGCCCGCGCACCAGGCGGCTTCCTTCCGGTAGGTCTCATAGGCGGACCGCAGAACGGCCAGCTTTCTCTCCTTAAAAGCATTGCCCATATAAAGGGCGCTGTCATAACGATGGTCATAATCGTACTGCTTATTGGGAGATGTGCCGTAATATCCCCTGCGTCCGTTCGCCCTGCGGTTCACGGACTCCACCGCTGCCCTGTAACAGATGGGTTCAAGTCCCATCTCCCGGAAGTACTCCAACGCCCTGCGGATCATCCGCTCAAAGCCCAGCTGGAATTCCACCACAACGGTTCGTTTTTTCTTCAGGTCCCTGCCCATGACCTGAAACCCCTTCCTGAATCCTTCCGTATAAGTGGATGCCATCTGGTCAATGGTCTCCTGGGGAAGACTGTTCATGAAAGAGGCAAGCTTTATCTCTGTCTCCGAAACATATTCCCCATAGGCATAGAGATACCGCAAATCAGTCAAATCCCGCTTCATCACGATATCTGTTCCAAAGGAAAGGGCCGGATCCAGTCCCTCCCGAATCCGCCAGTCCACGGTGACCTCCGCATAGTCGCTGACAAACCAGTACAGGGAATCCTTAATCAGCTGCTCCAGAGGCGCATTTTTTCCCTCCTCCCATGCCTGGGCAAAAAGGTTATACACTTCCAGGAACAGCTCATTCAGTATGGTGATATTCATAAGCCGCATCTCAAAGGCATATACAATATCAGCCCGGATTTCCGTATAGAGAAAGGATAAAAGCTGGCCGTAGCCATCCCCCAAAACCTCCACCGCGTAATCCGGATTGGCAAAGCTCTCCCTGTAATTTTCAGGCAGAATGTCCTGGTACAGGGCGTAATTTTCCTCCTGCAGCGCCTCCAGGGTCAAAGAAGTCCCCTCCAGCCCGTCCTCCCCGCTTAAACCGGTTTCTTCCACCCGCTTTGCCAGTCGCTCTATCCTGCGGATAAAAGCCGAAACCTTCTTAAAATAACAGCCGTAAGGCAGCCCCATCTCCTCTGTATCCATGGACCTGATACGCTCCATGGACAATTCGTAGCGCTCCCTTACGGCATCATTCTCTTCCTGTAATAAGATTCTGTAATCCATCTGCATTTACTCCCATCTATCTTACAATACCGGTTATGATAATCACAGCCCACACGATGACCAGCACCACGCAGATACTGATTCCTATTTTCGCCAGTATGTAATTGCGGTCCTTTTCCATAAATGAGCGCACACCGTACCACAGCCCCATAAGGGCTGCAGCAAGGCTGGAAAAGCCGTAAGCCCCTGTATTCAGGCCTCCCTGGCCCGCCCTGGCCACAGACAGATACATGCTGGCCGTGCCTAAAGCCAGTCCCAGCACTGCCAGTGTCAGACAATAGTAGCTGTTTCTTGCAAAAGGATTTCTAACATACGATACCTTATCGCCAATCTGCCTCAACGGGAAAGCCTCCTTTTTCTCAATTTGCACCGGGTCCATTGTACCAGGCGGTAACACAGATAACCTGCGGCTGCTCCCAGGGTGTTGAGCAGCATATCATCCACATCAAAGCTTCCCACCTTGAACACCAGCTGCAGAGTCTCTAACATCAGACTGAAAACAAAGCCGAACATAACCGTGTTGTACCACTTTTTGCTGCGTCTGCTGATAATGGGGAGAAAGAACCCAAAAGGCATGAAGGCCGCCACATTTCCTATCATGTTAATCATGAACAATGTGGGTCCCAACACGTCATAATACCGGAAATACCGCGTAATTTCCTTAAAGGGCACCAGATTATACTGGTACCCCCTGTCTGTGTCTGTGCGCCCGAAGGATTCTGAAAAAAACATGAAATACGCCAGAAAGCAAAGATACAGTATGAATAATACCCAGCCCAGCTTTTGACGCTTTGTTGTATTTCTTATCATTGTCAGCCCCGCTTACTAAAATTCAATTTCGGATTTTCGTTTCAGCAGCAGCGCTCCATTTACAATGGAAATGATTCCAACCGTAAGGCCGGTCACTGCTATGATGACTCCTATCGCTATGCAGCCAGCCCCTGTGTTACGCATGGTTTTATACACTCTCTCCATATTCATCGCCTTTCTTCCTGGAAACATCATTATGCCTAGGCTCCATACTGCTCATAGTAAGCGTCGATGGCTGCCTTTATCTGATCGTCGATGACTACCTTGCCATTTATTTCTTTATTATAGAGGTGCTCCACCACATCTGCCATGGAAACGATGGCGGCAGTGGGGAAACCGTATAAATCCTTAATCTCATCCAGAGCGCTCCTGGTGCCTTTGCCGCGCTCCATACGGTTTAAAGAAACCATGAGTCCCTTGATTTCCACATCTCCCTGGGCCTTGATGATGGGGAATGTCTCCTCGATGGACTTGCCGGAAGTGGTCACATCCTCGATGATAACTACCTTGTCCCCGTCCTTGATAGGACTGCCCAAAAGGATGCCTGTATCGCCGTGGTCCTTGACCTCCTTGCGGTTGGAGCAGTAACGGATGTCTTTTCCGTACAGCTCACTGATTGCCATGGTGGTTGCCACGCTTAAGGGAATCCCCTTATAAGCCGGCCCAAAGAGCACATCAAAATCCAGTCCGAAATTGTCATGGATGGCCTTTGCGTAGTACTCTCCTAATTTTCTCAGCTGGGTTCCTGTGACATAGCTTCCCGCATTCATGAAAAACGGGGACTTACGTCCGCTCTTTAATGTGAAGTCGCCAAATTTTAGCACACTGCTTTCCACCATAAAATCTATAAATTCCTGCTTATAGTTTTCCATCTTCCTTAAACCTCCTGTATTTACGGGCCGTTTAACCGCTCTGTAATTCTTTTGCTGATGCCTTTTTTAAACTGCCTTTGTCACTGTCTTTTATCACTGCCTTTTATCACTGCCTTTTATCACTGCCTTACCCTGCCGGTGCTACCTCACAGCCCCTATAAGGTCCCGGATATCTCCGATACCGTACGTTTCCATATATGCCCGGATTCCATCCACAGTCTCCACCGTGGCATAGGGGTTATGGAAATTGGCCGTGCCGATGGCAACAGCCGTGGCGCCTGCCAGTATGAACTCCAGGGCGTCATCTGCATTTCTGATTCCTCCCATGCCGATGATAGGAACCTTCACTGCCTGGGCAACCTGGTATACCATGCGCACAGCCACCGGCTTCACAGCAGGACCGGACAGTCCTCCTGTCCTGTTGGCCAGCGCGAATGCCCTTTTGTGAATGTCAATCTTCATGCCTGTAAGGGTATTAATTAATGAAATGGCATCTGCCCCGCCAGCCTCTGCCGCCCTGGCCATGACAGTGATATCCGTCACGTTGGGGCTCAGCTTCATGATGATGGGCTGCCTTACATGTGCCTTTACCTCCCTGGTAATGGCCTCCACCGCCTTTGGGTCCTGGCCGAAAGCGATACCGCCTTCTTTTACATTGGGACAGGATATATTAATTTCCAGCATATCCACCGGCTGGTCCCCAAGACGCTCCACCACATCAATATATTCCTCCGTGGTCTTTCCGCAGACATTGACCACGATTTTCGTGTCATACTGTTTTAAAAAGGGAATATCCCTCTTTGTGAACACGTCAATGCCCGGATTCTGAAGGCCGATGGCATTGAGCATGCCGCCGTATACTTCCGCTATCCTGGGAGTGGGGTTGCCCGACCACGGCACACTTGCCACACCCTTGGTAACCACTGCGCCCAGACGGTTTAAATCCACAAACTCACTGTATTCCATGCCGGAACCAAATGTGCCCGACGCTTCCATTACCGGATTCTTAAATTCCACACCGGCAATATTTACACTCATATTCATCTAAACGGTACCTCGCTATCTTTCACCTATACATGCCTACAGCTCAATCTCATCCGCCCTAAACACAGGACCGTCCTTGCATATACGCTTATTGTGTACCTGTGAATGGTCATCCACCTCTTTGGACCGGCACACACAGGCCAGACAGGCGCCTACTCCGCAGGCCATCTTCTCTTCCAGGGAAAGCCAGCACTCCAGCCCCTTTTCGGCCGCATATGCCTTCAGTGCCCGGAGCATGGGAGTGGGACCGCAGGCGTAAATGACATCCGCCGTAAGGCCCTGCTCGCGGATAGCGTCCAGCACATTTCCGCTGGTTCCGAAGCTGCCGTCCTCCGTGGCTGCGTATACCGGACCGTATGCCTCAAATTCATCCTTTAAGAACATCTGGCTGTCTCTGTATCCCAGCACGGACTGGACCAGATTGTCCTCTTCGTCCTTGTTAAGCTCATGAAGAGCTTTTGCCAGTTCCAGCATAGGCGGAACACCGATGCCTCCGCCTATCAGAAATGCCTTTTTTCCGGCCTCCAGGGGAAACCCGTTGCCCAGAGGTCCCAGGACATCAATGGTATCGCCTGCCGTGAGCCCGGAGAACTCCTTCGTGCCTTCCCCCGCAATGCGGTACACCAGCCTCAGCTCTCCCTTTTCCTTATCAATGCCGCACAAACTGATGGGACGCGGAAGAATCCTGGCCCCGTCTTTTGAATAAAGGGATACAAACTGGCCCGGAACTGCTGACTCCGCTATCTCAGGCGCTTTTATCCTCATATCGTATATATCGGCAGCCAGCTGCTCCTGGAGCGTGACGGCTGCTGTTATTTTCACTTTTGCCATAACATGAATCTCCTGTCTCTTACAGTACGCTGCTGATATCAGCAACCATGTCAATCACTGCCTGTCTGGATGCCTCGCCGAAGTGCTCCGGCCCGAAGTTCTTATACTTTTCCTGTTTGTAAGCCGCAATGATTCCTCTGGAGGAGTTAACCACAGCGCCAAGCCCGTCCTGGTTAAAACAATGCTTCAGGTCAGCGGCTGTTCCTCCCTGTGCCCCGTATCCGGGTACCAGGAAATAGGTGTGGGGCATGAGCTTTCTCAGAATCTCGCTCATCTCAGGATAGGTGGCGCCTACAACAGCGCCCACATTGCTGTACTCACCGTCCATACAGCCGGCACCCCACTCCTCCACTTTGGCGGCCACCCACTCATAGAGGGGCTTACCGTCAATCAGGCGGTCCTGGAATTCGCCGCTGGACGGATTGGAGGTCTTGACCAGAACGAAAAGGCCCTTGTCCTCACTCCTGCATACATCCACAAAGGGCTTCACGCCGTCTGTTCCCAGATATGGGTTTACAGTAAGTATATCCACATTGAATCCGCTTAAGGATTTGCTTCCCACCTGCACCCTGCCAAGATGGCCTGCTGCATAGGCAGCGGATGTGGAGCCGATATCGCCTCTCTTGGCGTCGCCAATAACAATCAGTCCCTTTTCATGGCAGTAGTCCACAGTCCTCTTATATACGGTCAGTCCTTCGATGCCGAACTGCTCATACATGGCAATCTGCGGCTTTACAGCCGGAATCAGGTCAAATGTATGGTCAATGATTTCCTTATTAAACTGCCAGATGGCATCGGCAGCCCCCTCCAGTGTCTCTCCGTAAGCATCCAGGGATTTCTTTACCACATGTTCCGGCACATAGGACAGCATGGGATCCAGTCCTACGCAGATTGGGGCATTGGTTTTCTTTATTTTTTCAATTAACTGGCTTATCATAATGTTCTCCTTTGTTACGAGTTTTTCACTTTGCATGAATTCTTTCCCCATTTTATCATATAAAGTACCTTGTTTCAAGGAATGATATTCCAGTATTGCAATTATTTTAACGGACCCGTAAACGAAAAAAAACGCCGGACAGGGAAAACCGATGTGATATCAGTTCCTGTCCGGCGGCAAATCCCAACTCAATTCCTATACTTCTGTCATACACTCCTCCCTGAAACGAAATCCCCATCCGTCCCCTTCCCTGGGACTGGCAAATCCGTTTTCTATCTCCATGGCATTATCTATGATGCCGTCAATCCAGTCAAAGGACTCTGCTCCATAAGGACTCCTGACCGTGCACAGCAGCGGGACATCGTAATCCTTATAATAATGGGGCAGGACCGGCAATCCGAAGGCCTCAGCCAGGGCAGCGGATTCCCTCCACGCCTCCACCCCTCCCAGCCTGACGATGTCCGGCTGCCATAAATCCAGGGCGTTGCGCACTGAAAGCTGTTTTAAAGCCTCAAAATCATATTCCCGCTCCCCCATGGCCAGCGCAATGCCGCACTGGTTTCTCAAAAGCTGGTATCCGGCATAGTCTGTGTGGACCACCGGCTCCTCAAACCATTGTATTCCCATGGAAGAAGCCCTGCGGGCCAGCTCCAGCGCATCCGGCACATTGAGTCCCTGATTGGCGTCCATCATGATTTTCACACTGTCCCCCAGCGCCTCCCTGCACTTTGCCAGACGTTCCGCATCCCGTTCGATGCTTCCCGAACCAACCTTGATTTTGACGGCCTTAAAACCTCTCTTTTTATAATCCAGCACTTCCTCCAGCAGTTCCTGGTCCGTGTAGGAAATCCAGCCGCCGCTGCCGTATACAGGTATCCTTCTCCGGTTGGCCCCCAGCATCTTCCACACCGGCTGGCGGCATGTATGCCCCCAGGCATCCCACATGGCCAGGTTCACGGCAGCAATGGCGCAGTTGTTGATTCCCGTATTGCCAAAGTATTCCGCCTCCCGGTCCCAGTCAGCCCTGGCCAGCACCGTATCATATACAGCGTACTCTCCCGCGCTGATAAAGCTGCAGACATCCCTGAGCGCTCCCTCCATTGCTCCCGGAGAATAGTGGAAGGACAGCACATACCCCTGGCCCCTTACGCCCTCCGCCGTCATCAGCTCCACAATATAAAAGCCGATTTGGCTGATTGTATGTGTGGAATCCGCAATGGGTCTGCTGATATCAGACACAGCCCTGTAAAAATGTATATCCTTTATCTTTTCTTTTACATTCATTTTACCTGCAGTCATGTTCTCACCATCCAAAGTATTCTTTTACATTCCTGTAGCATATTCCTTCTATTATGTCCTTCAGATATTTCTCGCCGGAGAAATATTCTCCGCGCTCCACCAGTTCTCCCAGATAGCTGCAGAGACAGCGGCGGTAAAGCTCGTGGCGCGGATAACTTAAGAAACTCCTGGAATCCGTCAGCATTCCAACGGACAGGCTCAGGGGATACAGATTCCCTGCTCCGCCAAACTGGCGCATGATGCCGAAGGGCTGGTCGTTGAACCACCAGGGAGCGCCCAGCTGTACCTTCCCCCTTACCGTGCCGTCGCAGAAGCCTCCTGCCAGAACGGCAAAGGGTTCCATCTGCGCAGGGTTTAAGGGATACAGAATTGTCTTTGGAAGCTGATCAAGCTCTGTCAGCCGGTCCAGGATACGTCCCACGGATTTTACGGACGTGGAGTCATCCACACAGTCAAAACCTGTGGACTGCCCGATTTCCTGCACCTTCCTGTGATTGGCGTCCAGATAGGTACCGATATGAAGCTGCATCACAAAATGATATTTTTTATAGAGCTTTGCCATTTCAATCAGGAACGCGGATTTATACCTGTTTATCTCCACCTCTGATAACTGCTCCCCAGCCGCAGCCTTTTGAAAAATGTCCTCCGCCTGGGCCCCGGTGTATTCCTCCCACGCAATGTGGGCAATGCCGTTGTCGCTGACCGTTGTTCCAAATTCCGCAAAAAATGCCAGACGTTGTTCCAGCGCTCCCATCATGGAGGAAAAATCCACGATTTCCTGCCCCGCTGCCTGGGAAAGGATTTTCATATAATCCGGAAATGTCTTCCGCTCGCAGTAAAATGCCCTGTCAGGCCTGAAGGCCGTGAGAATGCGCGTCTTTAAAACTGCATCCTCCTTTATTTTCATGTGATATTCCAGGCTGTCCGCCGGATCCTCCGTGGTGCTGAGCAGTTCCACCCCGGACCGTTCCAGACACCATCCGGGCGTCATGTGAAGCTGCCTGATCCGCTGGTTGGTGCGCCGGTAAATCTCCTCCGCATTATCCGGTCCAAGGGGTTCCTCTATGTCAAAGTACCGCTTCAGCTCCAGGGCGCACCATATATAAAGGGGATTTCCCGCAAGATAGGGCATGATCTGCGCAAATTTCAGAAATTTTTCATAGTAGCTTTTTGTTCCGGTGATATACTCCTCGCTGATTCCGAATGTGCGCATGGCCCTCCATTTATAATGGTCATGAGCCAGCCACATTTCACCCAAATCCTTGAATTCCCTGTTTTCACAGATTTCCCTGGCCTCCAGATGGCAGTGGTAATCCACAATGGGAAGCCTCTCCCCATAGCTGTGGTACAGCCGGCTTCCCGTGGGGTTTGTCAGAAGAAACTCCTCGGAAAAACAATCAGAACCCAATCAGAGCACCTCCATCCACCGGCAGGCAGGTGCCTGATATGTATCCGGCCGCGTCACTGCTTAAAAATACGGCAGCCATACCTATATCTGTCACGCTTCCCACCTTCTGCATGGGAATCCGTCCCAGGATTTTCCCCAGACGGACCTGGTCCCCGTCCGTGGCCTTATGGAACATGGGCGTATCAATCCATCCCGGCGCAATGGCGTTGACGCGCACCCCGTAAGGACCGCCTTCTGCTGCCAGGGTATGCACCAGGCCCAGATAACCTGCCTTGGCCGTGGCATAGCCTGCCACCTGCGGCTGGCCGATGTAGCTGGTCATGCTGGCCTGGAACAGGATGCTTCCCTTCCTCTGCTCCTTCATGTGGGAAAACAGTGCCTTTGTCAGCGCAAAAGCGCCCACCAGGTGTACGTTCAGCACGTTTACGTAATCCTCCACCGTCATGTCCTCAATGTATTTCTTGCAGTGGTTTCCCGCATTGTTCACCAGGATGGTCACCGGCCCCTGCTCCGCTATGACCCGGTCCGCCATCTCCTGGGTATGGTCTGTGTCCGTTATGTCAAACTGATAAAACACAGCCTTTCCCCCAAACTCCTTTAAGGCTTCCCGCCCCTGTTCCCGGCTCTCATAGCTCAGCACCGCCACCTTTGCGCCTGCCCCCACCATGCACCTGGTGATTGCAAGCCCCAGTCCGGTGGTGCCGCCTGTAACAATTGCGGTCTGCCCCTCTAATGAAAAATAACTTCCTGTATCAAACATTGCCTATGCCTCCCTGCATTTTTTCGTTGCGTCCCTGTCCTGATATTTATACGGTATAAAATACTCTTTGTGGCCCAGCGCCTCGCTTTTGCTCTTTGTGCCGGAAGCCACCTCTGCCGCCATTTTGAGAAGCTTTTGTGCCATCTCATCCTGAGAGCAGCGCCCCTCCAGCACCGGCCCGGCGTCAAAGTCCATATCCTCCTCCATGGCCCTGTAGGTAGCAGAGTTTCCCGTGATTTTAATACAGGGAACCACGGCGGATCCCACCACATTTCCCCTGCCTGTTACCAGAAATACAATATGGCTGTGGCATGCAGCCAAATCCATCAGCCCTTCGCTGTCATTGGGATTGGTGATTCCAAACTGCATCCAGTATGGATCCGGCGTGGAATCCAACAGCCACAGACCGGGATGAGGCGGCTTAACCCCCACCTTAAGAACTCCCTCAATGGGTCTGCTTCCGCTTTTTATGAGGGCTCCCATGCTTTTTTCTTCAATGGTGGACAGCCCTCCCGCAAAATTACCCGGGCTGACCGAATACTGGCGCACGGATTTGCAGTACTCCAGGGCCTTATCATATGTATCCCCAATCTCCTGCCTGGCCCTTTCATTTGCAGCGCGCCCCACCAGCATCTCCTTAAGGCCTATGGCCTCCACGATTTCCTCAAAAATGGCCGTTCCTCCCAAATCGGTCAGCCGGTCGAAAAACCGTCCCACCACCACATTTCCGGCCAGCCCGCTGGTGTAATCAGACCCTCCGCACTCTGCCCCTATGATTAAATCCCGGATTCCCATGGGTTTTCTTTTGGTATCCTTAAGCCGTTCCCGCATCAGCCCCACAACAGCCAGGCCCTTCTCTATGGTCTTTCTGGTTCCGCCCTCCTGCTGAATGAACATCCAGGCGGCTTCCTTTCCCTCCTTCCCGGCTATGTCCGCCAGCCATTCCGGCTGCACATACTCGCACCCCAGCCCGACTGTCAGCACAGCGCCCACATTGGGATGGCGTATCAGGGCAATCAGAAGGCGCACCGCATATTCATTATCCGTACAGCCCGAAAATCCGACCACCTCTGTCTCCGGGTCCCCTGCAAGTCTTACGATTTCCCTGGCCACAAAAGAAGCGCACTCCACGGTGTAGATGACCAGCACCTTATTGCGTATTCCCATTGCGCCGTTCTTCCTCACATAGCCCATCCAGCTATATTCCCTTTTAAGGTTATCCATCGCCTGCCTCCTACTCATATCTGGTATCCTTGGGCGCTCCGGTCATCACGTCCAGGTGGCTGGAGCGCTCATCGTACACGCTGCGGATATTGTGAAGATGAACCCATTCCCCGGCCCTTATGTCCTTTGATGCCCTGGCAATGCGCACCCCGTATTTTATGACATCCTCCCCGGCCCTTATGTTTTGGAGAGCGATTTTATGGCCTTTTGGTATCTTCTGAACAGCCTCGGCTTCCCTCATGCATCCATCGCCCAGAAGCCTTAGCGCACCGGGGATGAGCTCCTCCAGGGCAGTGGCCACATTGTCTTTTTGTTCAATCTGAAATGCCCTTTGCATTATTTCCATTGTTCCATCCATCCGGCCCGTCGTCCCTCCTCTACAAAATACCGAATTTCGCAAATGCATCCGTGGCGCTCATACCGTCCTCGATGGCCTTTCTCACCGTCTTTTCCCCGGCAGCCTTTTTAAGGGCCTTTATAAGTACCTCATCCGCTGCTTCCCTGGGAATGACCAGCACTCCGTCCACATCACCGAAAATCAAATCCCCGTCATGAATCCTTACCTGTCCTATCTCAATGTCGCACCTAAAATCCACCACCTGGGTGCGGACGCTGGAATCCTGGGCATAACAGCCGCAGGAAAATACCGGCCAGTTCTGGGACAGCACCTGGGGCGTATCCCTGTGCCACCCGTTCACCACGGCGCCGGACGCCTTCCTGGTTCTGGCCGCTGCAGTCAGAAGCTCCCCCCAGTAGGCGCACCGTTTGGTTCCGCCCGCAGCAATATATATCTCATTTTCCTTCAGCTGGTCCAGCGCCTCCGTCAGAAGCCCAAAGGGCTTTTTCTGCGGTCCGTACACATCTGTCATCAGCACGGTCATGGCCTTTCCCGCCAGCTTCATATCCTCGCGCAGAGGCCGGATATCCTGGGGCAGAAACTGGTGATAATATCCCAGTTCGTCCAGTATGTCGCCCACCACGGGTGTATAGAGCTTCTCCCTCATCAGGGCGAATTTTTCATTTTCATCATTCCACAATTTCATGACATTACCTCCTCTGCTAATAACCGAAGCTTAAAGCCCCGCCGTCCACGGCGAAGTCCTGTCCGGTTATATACTCTGATTCATCTGACACCAGGAACTTGACCATGGCGCCGATATCCCTGGGATTGCCGAAACAGTGCACCGGCATTCTGGCCAGTATTTTCTGCTTCCTCTCTTCGTCCATGACCTTGCGGCTCATCTCCGAGGGAAACCATCCGGGTGCAACCGAGTTTACATTGATACCATCCTGGGCCCATTCCACCGCCAGCCCCCTTGTCATGGACAGCACAGCTCCCTTGCTGGTACAGTAGGGCACCACCTCCGAAAACCCCAGATGGGCTGCCATGGAAGTGATGTTCACGATTCTGCCCCTGTTGGGAGACTGTCTTAAATAGGGGTAGCACAAGGTGCACAGCTTAAACACACTGCTTACGTTTACCTGGAGCACCTTCTCAAAATCTGCGTCCGAAACATCCTGCGCCAGGCTCTTTACCGTGATTCCCGCGTTGTTTACCAGAAAATCAATGCCGTGTTCACGGCCGATTCTCTCTGTTAGTTCCCCCATCTCCTTATAATCGCTTACATCCGCCGCCAGATGAATCACATTTTCATGGCTGGTCTCCCCTTCCAGCTTCGGCCTGCCGCTCCGGCTGACAGCATACACCACTGCCCCTGCCTCAGCCAGAACATTGGCCGCGGCAAACCCAAGTCCGCTGGATCCGCCTGTAATAATTCCCGTCTTACCCGCCAATTCCATCATTCCAACACCTCCATCTGATGGGAAACACAATTTCGTTCAATCAGCTCCCAGTCCAGTTCTCCGCCGATTCCCGGCTTGTCAGGAACTGTAATTATCCCTTTCTCATCAATGGGAAGAAGTCCCTTCATGGGGAACATGAAATCCTCTTCCGGCACAAAATACTCAAAATATCTGCAATTGCGTATGGCGCAGGAAACGTGAAGGTTTACCAGGTCCATGTAATTCATGGTCGTGGTATGAATCTCGCACTGCATTCCGAAGCTTTCTGCCAGGTGTGCTATTTTCAAAGTTCCCGTAACCCCGCATTTCCATGACACATCGGCCCTGACAATATCCGCCGCCTTCTGGTTGATGACCTGCGCCACCCCCCAGTGACATCCCCTGGTAGTCTCCGTGGCGGCAATGGGAATATCCAGGGCGGCACACAGCTGGGTATATTTGTTCAGTTCAAAATCCCGGAAGGGTTCCTCCAGCCATTCATACCCCAGCTTCTCCAGGTGCCTTCCCACCCTGACTGCTTCTTCCAGTGTATATTCCGCCACAGGGTCGCTCATGAGCTTCATATCCGGTCCCACTGCCTTGCGTATATTCTCGTGGATTTCCATATCCAGCTCACAGGGACCGGAGGGATGGGCTTTATAACAGTTGATTCCCCTGGATTTGTAATAGAGAGCCTCCCGCACATACTCCTGCGGGTCCTCATGGAACAGCCCGCTGGCATATACAGGCAGAGACCGGCGGTAGGCGCCTATGTATTGATAGAGCGGAAGTCCTGCTGCCTTGGCGCAGATATCCCACAGAGCCACATCCACCGGGCCCGGCAGATATACAGGAAAAAAGGTCAGGTGCCGGTCAATGTTCCACAGCTCATGCCATATTTTTTCCCTGTCATAGGGAGAGGCACCCAGAACCACCGGAGCAATATTATCGTGCAGATAGCTTTCCGTCACCCGGCCTGACCGCGCTGCCAGGGCTGTTGCGATTCCCTCGTATCCGTTATCCGTAGTCAGCTTAAGCACCACCACATCCCAATCCATACTGCTCTTGCCCTTGCGTTTTTCATCAAACAGGCACTTATTTCGTTTAACCCACCAGGTTTCAAATTTTACGATTTTCATAAGCTGTCTCCTATCCTTTCACTGCTCCTGCCATGATTCCCTTGATAAAATATTTCTGCATGGACAAAAAGATTGCCAGCACAGGAATCAGAGACAGGATAATGGTTGCTGTCAGGGTACCGTACTGCCACGAAGCAGCCTCATCCCGCAGGAAGGTGATGCCTACTGCAAGGGTCTGGGATTTTGCCGTGGTGCACAGGGTTCTGGCGTATGTAAACTCTCCCCACACCGAGATAAATGTCATGATGATGACCGTGGCGATTCCGGGCTTCACGATGGGCAGCATCACACGGCTGAAGGTCTGCCACTGGCCTGCCCCGTCAATTCTGGCTGCTTCCATCATCTCGTTGGGAACGCCGTTAAACTGTCCTCTCATGATGAATACGGACATGGGCAGGTTGGTTGCAATATACGGAAGTATGAGGCCAAGCCTGGTATCAATCAGGTCAAAACGCGACTGCATAATGTAAATCGGTATCAGGTAAATAACATAGGGCAGGGTGATGATTAGCAGAACAAATCCAAGGAACAGGTCCCTTCCCCAATACTGAAACTTGGAAAAGGAATATCCCAGGGTGGCTGCGAAAAGCACGTTGAACAGCACGCTCCAAAAGGATACCACAACGGAATTGGAAAAATATTTAAAGAAGTTGCCCAGTTTTGTAAAAATACCCGTATAGTGGCCCAGATAGGGATTTACAGGAAGAAAGGTAAGGACTGACGAATATATCTCTTCATCCGGCTTTAGCGAGGTGAGCATCGTCCATATGAAGGGAATAATGAAAATAAAGGATATGACGAACAGCAATATAAACACGGCTATGCTGCCGGCGTTTTTCTTAATACTCATGCCCTGTTCCTCCTTTTTCCGGTCTTTTTCCGTTTCACTTCATCCTCATCCTTTGTCCTGTTGATGTAAAGATTGATACATGACAAGATCAGGATAACCGCCCCCATAAAATAACCGATGGCAGACGCATAGCCCATCTCGTAATATTTAAACGCGTTCATCCATGTGTACTGGTATAGAACCAGGGTGGATGTGCCCGGCCCGCCGTTTGTCATGACGAAGGGCTGTTCAAACACCTTCACGGACTGGATAATGGCCCACAGGCCGCAGATTACATAGCTTTCCTTCAGATTAGGCAGAATAATCCTGAAAATCCTCTGGAATGCATTGGCCCCGTCAATCTTGGCGGATTCGATGATATCCGATGGGATTCCTGCAAGGCCTGCCATAAAGAAAATAACAAGCATTCCCATATTTTTCCATAAGCTGACAATTACGATGGAAAACATGGCCCATTTTCCTTCTCCCAGCCAGTTGTGGGCCCATGTGTCCAGGTGCAGCATTTCCCTGAGCACGCTGTTGAGAAGGCCATACTGGTTGTTTAAAATCCACTGGAAAATAATGCCGGTCAGGGAAAGCGGCACCACCATGGATACAAATACGCAGGTGCGAAAGATTCCCGTTCCCCTGACGCCCTTGTCTAAAAGCATGGCGATTATCAGGGAAATAATCATGATGGACGGGAAAAACAGCAGCGAAAATACCACGGTATTTCTCAGGGAATCCATAAAATATGCATCGGAAAACATCTTTGCAAAGTTGGAAAGACCTGCGAATACCGGCTTCTTGTCAAAGGCAAAATTGTAATTGGTAAAGCTCAGGTAAAGCGAGCGTAACAGCGGATACCCCATGTAAACAGCCACAAATATAACCCCCGGAGCTGCAAACGCATAGCCGGGTATCATCTTTTTCAGCTGCACGCCCACACTTTTTTTATTCCCCATATTCCACCTCATCCTATTTCTATGATAGCGGCAGGAAAACCGGCCAATGCAAAGACTGTCATTGAACCGGCCCTGCCGGCTGGTTTTATTTGTTCATACCTGTGCTCAGGTCAATGGTCGTCATGAACTTACTCATATTGGCAGAAAACTCATCAACCGTGGAACCGCCTGACAGCATCTTCTGAAGCTCTATCTGCATGTTGGTATCCAGCTTTGTGTAGTCCTTGTACAGAGGAGGCGTCGTTGCTTTTTCTGTGAAATCAAGTACGGTTGGCCAATATGGATTATCCAGTTTCTCGTAATGGGCCTTCATGGGTGACATCTTGCCGTAGGAATTCATGGAATCAGCCTGGAACTGTTCCTGCAAAAGCTTATCCTTGATGAATTTAATAGCCAGCTCCTGGTTTTCAGATGCCTTGGGAATAACGGCGCCATGTATGTAGGAAACAGAACCATGGGTATCTGTGCCCGGTATGGGCATAACGCCTACATTCTCTGCCCCCAGTAGTTCCCCTGCCTCAATCCATCTGGATGCCGGGGCAATGTGCATGGCTACCCTTCCGGCCTTGAAATTTGTCCTGTTTGCATCGGCATCCGCGAATACATCCGTGGTGGTATAGCCGTCCTTTACTAAATCCTGCCATACCTGGAGCATGTTTTTGACGGGCCCGGCCGTGAAGTTCAATGTATTTCCGTCTGACTCGTACAAGTTTCCGTTGGCTCCCATGACGCATGCGTCGTAGGCCTTTACCGCCATGTTGTTGCCCCAGTCAATCGCCAGGCCGGTCTGTCCGTCCTTTGTCAGGTTCTTTGCATATTCGTACATCTCATTCCAGTCTGCCGGGGCAGTGACAGTCTGGTCCTCTGCCACGTAGCCGGCCTCCTGCATCATCGGTATATTTACCACGCATCCCAAGACTTCTCCCAGCAGCGGAATCATGTACTGTACTCCGTCAGCATTTCCGCTTTCCAGAAATGACTCGATGAACTTATCCTTGGTAAAATCCCCGTTAAAGAAGTTCTCGTCCGTAAATTCCACCACATAATCATTGGCAGCGTACGGAACCGTCTCAGAGCGGTCGCCGCCCAAGGCTAAATCGCAGTTTGTCTTTCCCTGGGACCACTCCAGCATGCTGGAGGTCACGTCCACATTGTCCACCTGGTTATAAACTACTTTTACGCCCGGATTCTCTTCCTCAAATTCCTTTGCAATCCTCTCAAAATCATATTTCCCCATCATCCACGCCTGAACAGTCACCCGCAGGGTCTGCCCTCCCCCGGCCTCCTTTGTCCCGCTGTCTGAAGCTTCAGCTGCCCCAGTCCCCGGGTCAGTTGAGGAAGAACCGCACCCCCACAGTACGGATGATGCCATGACAGCTGCCAGTGCCAACGAATACGCCTTTTTTGTCTTCATAATAAACCTCCTGATACATTTTAGTGAAACGTTTCCCTTATCATATTTTCATCTTACTATATTATTCTGCCGGTGTCAAGATGCGGAGGTTGACTTTATTGTTATTTTGCATAATTTTTCGGTATTTTTTTGCTATTTTATCATTTTATTAACATATACTTAACATGTTTTCATATTATCTTTTCCGCTGTCCCGTTTATCCTCTTCGCGTTTTCAAGAAGTAACGTTTCCCTTATTCCGCAAAAAAACGACAAAAAAGGGGATGGTGCAAAACCAGATTGGTTACCTGATTTTGCACCATCCCCTTTTTTGATTTAGATGCAGGAAATCCATTTAAATAAACCGCCCCATCAAAACCTGGGACGGCGGATAGGTTCATTCAATTTGAGACAGATAATCACTAAAAATTTTATAATGCAGTTTTTCGTCTAATGATAACCTTGCAAGCATTTTAGAAACATGAGGGTCTTTGATTTCTTTTGATTGGGCCGCGTATGCCTGAGCTGCAAACTGTTCTGACCGGGCATTATCAGACAATATTGCAGGGAGTTCACAGCTGTAACTTACCATATTCCCGCACCAATAGGAATTGGGCCTGGATGAACGGCATTCGGGCTGGCCTCCAAGAAGGTGAATGAGCTGTCCGATTATGGAAAAGTGGTGCTGTTCAACGATGGCTATGCGTTGAATGACACGGCGGATGTTTTGATGACGATCATTGATGGTCCAGGATTGATACAGATACTGGTGTACCGTGGTCATTTCGCTGGCGGTTGAGGCTAAATCCGCCATAAGGATCTGGGCGTATTGCTGGTTCTTTTCCAGAACAGCAACGGGAGGATACCAGTTTGAGTGCGCAACCGGAAAAGAATCCGGGTTTGCGCGGATATTATATTGAATATTGTTCATGGGACATTCTCCTGGAAAAAGCTGGATAGGTGGTTTTTTAATCTTTATGAGAAAGAATCCATCGGTAGAACGCCATTGAATAAAATAAATCATTTATAATTTAGCTTTTCATGCCGATATATAGCATATACCTTGTGTGCTGGTTTGGCATATTCACACAGGGCGGGGACAAATACCGGCAAACTTGTCCAGCCATGGTTCAGGCCGGTAATTTGTTCCCATGGTTCTGCTAAAAATGGCGTAAAAGGGGGAAATATGCAAACTATTTTTATAGTCAACCATGCTGTTGAGTGGGAGAGTATAATCAGCGATGAATGGCTGAGACCGGAAGGAGTAACAGAGCAGCCATACAAACAGATGATTTGCAGAATGCATAGACTGCCATGCCCCCAATCACCGGGGCATGATTACTAAGGAGAGTCGATTTATGAATTTTATGAAGAATTTAAAAATTGGAAAAAAATTAATTGTTACATTTGGAGTTATCATTATACTTTTTTTAATTTCACTTATGGTATCAATTATGAGTCTGAGCAACTCCGGTAAGAATTTTGGAGATTTCTACACAGTGGGATACCCGGTTTCCAATAAGACAACCGATATGTGCCGTGCTACCCAGACAGGCTTAAAGTGTATAGCAATCAGCATGCTTACGGATGATGCTGCTGAAACACAGAATTATATTACCCAGGCCAATGAACAATTTAATACATTGTCTCCGGGATTCGACTATTTACGGCAGAATTTCAGAGGTGATAAGGCGGTGCTTGACCAGGCCCAGAAAATTCTGGAAGAGGCAAAGCCATACCGGATAGAGATTCTTGACCTGGCAGGACAGAATAAGAATACAGAAGCGGCTGACCTGCTTTTTACTAAATACCAGCCATTAATGCTGGAATTTATGAATTTAATGAACAAAGCTGATTCTGATACCACTGCGATCGCGGCCGAGGACTATTCTCAGTCCGCCAAGGCCCAGACCTCTGCCCTGGTATTTCTGATCACCATAGCTGCATTGGCTCTGGCACTGACGGTCACACTTGCCATTTATATCACAAAAGCCCTCACCAGGCCAATCAGCGAGATTGAGGAAGCAGCTAAAAAGATGTCTGCGGGAGATCTTGAGGTGTCGATCAGCTACGTTTCAGAGGATGAACTGGGCAGCCTCTCTGAGAGCATGAGGACCCTGACCCATAATTTTAAGGGGATTATACAGGATATGGGAATGGGGCTGTCAGCTCTGGGTAATGGGGATTTCAGTGTGGATTCTAAGGCCAAAGAGCTTTATGTAGGCGAATTTGCACAGCTGGCAACATCCATGTATCAGATCATTGACAAGCTTTCATCTGTATTGGGACAGATTAACCAGTCTGCGGACCAGGTGGCATCCGGCAGTGACCAGGTTGCGTCCGGTTCCCAGGCCCTTTCCCAGGGAGCCACGGAACAGGCCTCCTCAGTGGAGGAGCTGGCCGCCACGATCAATGAAATCTCCAATCAGGTGAAGTCTAACGCGGAGAATGCGCACAATGTCAACAAGCTGGCAGATGATGTGGGGCTAAAGATGACGGAGAGCAACCAGCAGATGCAGACCATGATTGAAGCGATGAAGGAAATCAGCTCCTCCTCCAGCGAGATCGGAAAGATTATCAAGACAATTGAGGATATTGCCTTCCAGACCAACATACTGGCGCTCAACGCAGCGGTGGAGGCGGCCCGCGCAGGAGAAGCAGGAAAGGGCTTTGCAGTGGTTGCGGATGAGGTGCGTAATCTTGCCAGCAAGTCAGCGGAAGCATCCAAGAATACGGCGGCGCTGATAGAGAGCTCCATTCTGGCAGTGGAAAAGGGCACTAAGATTGCAGACGAGACAGCCCACACTCTGTTAGAGAGCGTGGAAGGCGCCCAGAAGGTAACCAGAACCATAGACCAGATTTCCAGGGCATCTGAGGAGCAGGCATCCTCCATCAGCCAGATAACCCAGGGGATAGACCAGATCTCCAATGTGGTGCAGACCAATTCAGCCACCGCGGAGGAATCAGCAGCAGCCAGCGAGGAGTTATCCGGACAGGCACAGATTCTTAAGGGGTTAATCAGCCAGTTTAAGTTAAAGGATATGGGAAGCGCCCCCATGGTGATGCAGGATGTTCCAAGACAGATGGATCCAATTCCCGTTTACCCGGACGGAAGTAAATACTAAACAGCAGCTTTGACCAGGACAGGGGCAGCATTTATGAAGGAAACGCTGCCCCTGTCTTTTTGTTTTCCGGCTTCAGCCAGTTAAGTCCGCGGTTTATGTCCGCATATACTGCATGTCCTTAATATTTTCCCAGAAGTAGTTTACGTTGCTCTTAAATATCAGTACTATTTCCACCCTGCGTACCTTTTCCGCTGGTTCCTTATCCATGAGCAGGTACTCATAAAGCATCTTGATGGCAAGATATGACTGCTTACAGGGGTCCTTGAACACCAGATTGGTAAAGGTTCCTTCCTTTAAGGCCCTCACCGTCTCATCAAATACATCGCTTGCAATGACGGGAATCCTGCCTGCCATCCCGCTTTTCTTTAATGCCCTGTACAGGACAGCGCTGCCTCTGGAAAACACGCAGCAAATCAGATCCGGGGGATTTTCCTTCAAAATATCCAGCACGTTTTTATCCAGATGGTCTAATTCATAATAGCCGTATAAATCCTCAACAGCATACTCCTTCTTCTCCTGCCGCATATATTCGTGAAACCCTTTTGCCACCAGATAATGGGAATCCTTATAGGGGTCACCTGTCATCAGGAGAATGCGCCGGCCCCTGGCCAGGATATTGCAGGCCTGTTCCGCCATGAGCTGGCCTGCCGCGTAATAATCCCCCACCACGGTTCCCAAATGGCCGCACCGGTCCTGGTCTTCGGTCACAAAAACCACAGGCAGCCCTTTATCTGTAAAGTATCTGACTGCACAGATTCCCTTTTCGTCTCCCGGCGGAACCGTCAGAAGTCCGTCTAACTCCTCCCCTGCCTTCACCTTTTCACATAATGCTTCCAGTGTCCGGGAAAGTTCTCCCTTTTCATAGGCCAGCTCCTGAATCTCCAGGTTAAACTCGCTCTGTTCCGCCAGGTACATTCTGTATCCCTGCCATATATAGCTGTAGAAATACTTGCTGTCCTGATCCAGTTTGGGCAGGCATACTGCAATTTTCATATTTTTCCGTTTCAGCATGGATGCCATGGCGTTCAGCCTGTAACCATTTTTTTCCGCATAGGATACTATTTTTTTTCTGGTAGCTTCACTCACCCCGGGCTTTCCATAAATCGCTTTATGGATTGTATTAAGGGACACATTAAAATGCTGTGCCATATCCTTCATGGTAATCTGTGATTTCATGTGGTTTTCCTCGTCTTCTCATAAGGTCAAATTATATTTAAAACAAGCCTTACGATATATCTTATACAATCCTTCGCTTTTTTTCAAGCCCGCAGGCAGCAATTCCATAGAATGCACAGAATCCGGTTTGGGGAAATCAATTTTGGGGAAATCCGTTTTGGGAAAATCCGTTTTATTCCAGCTGCATCAGACAGCCCATAAAAAGAGGAAAGTTCTGTCTGGTATCTATAATCATATAGAAAAACGGTCTGTCAAGGAAAACCTCCTTTGGTTCCTCTGTTTGAACGGCACTGCCCTCCGATACCTCAACTGCCGTCACTGCCCCTGCTTTTGTCCCTTTTTCGTCCACATCAATTTTAGTCTTGTGAATCACTTTGCTTATATAAATATTATCATTATCTGAATGGGCCATGGAGGAAAAATCCGCTTTTTGGCTGTCAAATGCATCTTTCATTCCGGATTCCGTCAGGGACTCGTTGAGAACCACATTGTATTCCACTGTAAATTTTGGCAATCTGACACAGACGGTTTTATTACGGGTCTGTTCAAGAAGATCTGTAATCCCATTTTCCTTTAACCTCTCCAGGAACTCCTTCATCGTCATACCCTCATCAGGCAGGACCGCGGCAAATGCATAGGCGCCGTCCCCATATGGTTTTAGGAATCCCCTCCCCAATGTATTTTCAAGATAGACTGCTTCTGTGGAATACATGAACTCCGCGGACTGGTGTTCCCCGTTTTCCGCGTTAAATGTTCCTTTATGTATCTGGTTCTTTTTATAGATATCCCGCCATTCCCCGTCAAAGGACAGCGCATTGACCAAATACATAACCGCGTCCCGGGGCGGCGCCTCTTCCAGCAGTTTCTGAATCATGCCGTTGGTTTCCTTCTTTACCCAGCTGTTGATGTCATCCCTTGTTCCCGCGTCAAAGGGAGCCTCAAATATAGATGCATCGTAATAATTCCGGCTGGTTTTAAGAAAATCCTCATTTATAGCCAGGCTGTCCCTGTCCCTGAACCATATGGAATTCGCTATGTTGACCTGGCAGGCCTCGCTGTTGGGCATATAATCTGTGTATGCCTTCAGATAATCATTCAGGACAGCCGTATCCGTATGCATCATCTGTTCCATCTGCGCCCGTGTGCTGCCCTCCGCTCCATTTGCAGTCATTCCCAGGGCGGAGACAATGGAAAGAGGCGAAATCAGGCAATTGCCATGGGACAGGTTTTCACTCAGAAGTTCCAGAGAAAATTCTGTAAGTTCCTTCCGTGGATTTACAGATTCATAGGATGGCTCCATCATATCCACTGTCTCCACTTCTTCCTTGGGTATATTCCGGGTAAGATCCTGAGTACCCTTATGAAGGCCATTTAAAGCACACCCGGATGTGAGCGCAGATAAAAATATGGCTGTCAGAAGCAGCCCAGCTCCCAGATACTTCCTTTCCTTTTCGTTATCATTTGCATCAAATGTTTCATCATATTCCCCTCCCTGCCGCAGATATGCGGAAACCTTATGATTACTTTACCATATCCTTCCACGTTTTACTTTAATCCCTGCTTACGGTTCTATGTTTTTTCTCTGAAGGCCGCAGGATATGCTGCGTACAGGCTGCAAATGCTCTCTTAATATACTTCATACTTTTTTTATAATTTTATTAGCACTCACCTCTTGACAGTGCTAACAATCGTGCTATAATACAAGCATAAAGCAAATGAAACCAAACAGTTCTATGAGCGAGGAGGATATAACGATGATGTTAATACCAAGAAGAAACTACGGACTTAATTTATTTGATGACTTTTTCAATGACCCATTCTTTACCAGCGCCTCCGAAAAGGGTGAGGAGGCCAAGAAGCTTCCGGTGATGCGTACCGACATCATGGAGAAGGATGGAAACTATATTTTAGAGATTGAACTTCCCGGATTCAAGAAAGAGGATATCAGGGCAGAGCTTAAGGACGGATATCTGACTGTCAGCGCTGATATAACCAAGTCCAGCGAGGGCAAGGATGACAAGGGCACCCTGATTCACAAGGAGCGCTATACCAGTTCATGTAAGAGAACCTTCTTTGTAGGCGAGCAGATTCGCCAGGAAGATATCAAGGCTGGTTTTGAAAACGGCATACTGAGGCTTCAGGTGCCAAAGGATGCGCCCAAGGTGGAGGAAACACCCAAGTATATTGATATTCTGTAATCATCATTGAATGCCCAACTCCTTTTATATATATTATCCCTAATAACGGACACAGCCGTGAATCCCCCATCCCGGCTGTGTCCTTTTTAGTTCTTTTATATTCTTTCTTTCATCCTATGCTTTCCACAAAAGCCGGTCCTCCTTGATGGTTGCCAGCACCCTGATATTTCGTATCTCATCTGCCCCTGTTTCCAGAGGATTCTGTTCCAGCACCACAAAATCCGCCTTTTTCCCGGGCGTGACGGTTCCCTTCTCATTTTCTTCAAAATACTGGTATGCCCCGTTGACCGTCACTGCCTTAAGCGCATCCCGCACCGGAATGCGCTCCTCCGGTCCCAGCACCTTACCCTCCCTGGAACGCCGGTTTACGGCGCACCACAGAGTCTCCATCATGTCCGGCATAATAACCGGGCTGTCCTGGTGCAGGGTGAAACAGATGCCCTCCTTCAGGGCCGATGCAGCCGGGCTGATGCGTCCCGCCCGCTCCTGACCAAAATTGCGGACGTGGATGTCCCCCCAGTGGTATACATGGGCCAGGAAAAAGGAGGGAATGATTCCCAGTCTCTTTACCCGTTCCAGCTGATCCAGCCCCAGAAGCTGGGCATGAATCATTACCGGACGGATATCGCCCCTGTAAAAACCAGGCTTCCTGCTGTTCCCGCTCCCCAGTTCCCTGTAAACTGCCTCCAGCATATCCATATACTGCTCTGCCGCCCTGTCACCGTTGCAATGGGCCAGAAGCTGCATGTCTTCCAGCTCTGCCTTTAAAATATTTTCCTTTACCTGGCTGTCCTCCAGGGTATTATAACCGCAGTAATCCTCTTTTGTTGCCCGGGTCCGGGGGAATGCATCCGCCTGTGCCTTTTCCTCTGCATCCGGTGTTTCCGGCAGATAGGGCGTACGCATCCATGCCGTCCTTCCCTGGGGCGATCCGTCCAGGAACATTTTGTACCCGCCTATCTTCATATGCCCCTTATAGTTCTTTATATGGCTTTCAAATGCCGTCCGTGCAGCATCGCTGTCCCGTATATCCATAAAGGAAATTAAATCCAGCTTTAAAAGTCCTGATTTCAGCAGCATCTGGTACAGCGGCACCAGCTGGCTTGCCATCAGTCCCTCCTGGACCGTGGTGATTCCATAGGAAGCATAGAGCTCCTGGGCGCGGCCGTAGGCAGTCAGGAAATCTTCTGCCGACGGCATGGGGATGCGTCCCTGGAAGCCCAAAAATGCATTTTCCTCCATATATCCGGTGGGAAGCCCGCCCTCCATTTCTATGACGCCTCCCTGAGGCGCCTGTGTCTGTCCGGTCACACCCAGAAGGTTGAGAGCCATGGTGTTAAACACCCCCATGTGGCCTGACTGGTGTTTCAGTATCAATGGATTCTGAGGCGCTGCCTGGTCCAGGACCTTCCTGCGGGGGTGGCTGTGTTCCTTCAGGCGGTTGTGGTCATATCCGGACGCAGTGACCCATTTTCCCTCTGGAATCTTCTTATCTTCAATGTATTGCCGGATGCATGTTATCATGTCCTCAAAACTGCCCGCCCCGCCCAGGTCCACTTCCATTGTGTGGCTGGCGCAGGCCGTAAAATGGCTGTGGGAATCTATAAAGCCCGGCATCATCACCCTTCCCTGAAGATCCAGCCTGCGGGCCTTATCCCCTGCTCTTTCCTTTACCTTTTCCCATGTTCCTGTCTCCAGGATTCTTCCGTCTTCTGTCAGCACGGCTTCCACCTGGGGGCACCTGTCCTCCATGGTAAGAATGGTGCCGTTATAGTAAAGCGTCTGCGCCATGTCCTGTCCTCCTGTTCTATGAATTGACTTTCCCTGTTTTTCTTAGTATAGTACCTATATTATCACTGGTACAGCGTATCGCAGGTCCTTGTGCACACGGCGCCCGCTATCCGCAGTACTAAAAGTATGCACATAAAAGGAGTTTCTTATGATATGCAGGTGTATTACATGGATTAAAAAGCACCCTGTCCTCTCACTCTTTTTCCTGATACTGATGTATCTGGTGATTGGAGCCACAGCTCCCTTCTATCACTATAAGCCAATTTCCCAGGAAACACAAGATACAGTATCGGCTGAGAACTTCTATCAGGAGGGAGACAGCCGGGACCGCGCCATGATACTGGAAACCAATCAGAGCGCCTGGGATGAACGGATGCGCCTCATGAACCTGGCCAGGGAACGGATTATACTGTCCACCTTTGATTTCAGGGATGGCGAGAGCCCCAGGGATCTGATGGCAGTCATGCTCCACAAGGCGGACCAGGGAGTCAGCATAAAGATACTGGTGGACGGTTTCTCCGGCCTGGTGCGCATGGAGCCCAGCAAGCTTTTTTATGCCCTCTCCAGCCATCCGAACATTGAAATCAAGATTTACAACAAAATGAATCCCCTGTTTCCGTGGAAAACCCAGGGAAGGATGCATGACAAGTATGTGATTGTGGATGATTATGGATATATACTGGGCGGCCGGAATACCTTTGATTATTTCATCGGTTCCTATCCCACGGATTCCAGAAGCCATGACCGCGAAGTCCTGGTCTACAATACAGCCCACGGCACAGACAGGGGAAAGGACAGCTCTCTGTATCAGGTGGAAGATTACTTTGAGCAGGTATGGAATCTGGATGTGTCCTCCCTGTTCCATGACAGCGAAAAGACCGGTGACAGGACCTCTGTCCGGAACGCGGCGGCCATGCTGAGGGAGCGGTATAAGGTCCTGGCCATCCAATATCCGGATCTGTTTGACAGTGAGGAGGATTCTGCCGGCTGCACCGCCGCGCCCGGCCAGCCCGGCTGTCCGGCCCTGCCCATGGATTCAAGTATCAACGATGACGATTACCCCGCCGCCCCGGATATCCCGGACGCCCCGGATACCGCTCCCCCCCTGTTCCCGGCCTTATCCCTGACCGCCAATCAGTCAAAGGCCCTGGAGTATTACGGTTCCAACACGGTTCCCACGGTGAAAATTACCCTGGTGTCCAACCCCACCGGCATCTACGGAAAGGAACCCGTGGTCTTTCACACCATGTCTGTTCTTATGAAGGACGCAAAAAGGAGTGTGCTGATCCACACTCCCTATGCTGTATTCAATGACTATATGTACGATACCATGAAGGAAATCACGGCTCGGGTGCCGGTGACCATGATGATTAATTCAGTTGAAAACGGCGACAATTTTTTTGCCTCCAGCGATTATCCCATGCACAGGGACGCATTTGGGGATACGGGCATGGAGATTCTGGAATATGACGGCGGTCTCTCTTATCATGGCAAATCCCTTGTCATTGACGATGAGCTGTGCGCCGTGGGCTCCTACAATTTCGATTTGCGCAGCACCTATCTGGACACAGAGCTTATGCTGGTCATCCAGAGCCCGGAGCTGACAGCCCAGCTGGAAGAATACATGGTCTCCTACCAGAAGGACTGCCGACGTCTCCTGCCGGACGGAACATATGAAATACCGGAACATCTGACCATTGCAGATGTCCCGGCGTATAAAAGGGCGGCCTGGAAGGTGGTAGGCTTTGTGATGCAGCCCTTCCGCTTCCTTATATAACCTTTTTATCCCTCCATTTTCCTGTGAGGTAACGGCTGAAGGATATGACATAATTGGCAATCCAGCCCATGGGGACCGCGTACCACACGGCTGCCACGCCCCATATGGGAGCAAAATGAAAGGCTGCGTAGACACGTATGGTCAGATTCACCAGATTGGCAATGGTAAATACCAGCACATCCCCGGAGCCTCGCAGAACTCCGTCCGTACACGCCTTCATACCGATGAACACAAAGAAGTAGGCGATAAAGGACAGGTATCCCGTGCCCGCCCCATAGGCTTCCCGGCTCATGCCGTCTCCCAGGAAGGAGGTTATGATTGGGCCGTTAAGAAGCACCACTATCACGGCTATGATGGCGGAGAAACCGGCCACAATGCCGTAGCTGGCCCTGTACCCCTCCTTCACCCGCTCCATCTTCCCGGCGCCGATGTTCTGGGCCGTGAAGGTGGCTACGGCGTTGCCTGTTGCAATCATGGGCACCACGCAGATGGACTCAATTCTGCTTCCCGCTGAGTAACCGGCCAGGGCAGCGGAGCCAAACCCATTGACCACGGACTGGACCAGCAGCATTCCGATGGATACAATGGACTGCTGGAGAATGGACGGCACCGCGATTCTGGTCCCTGCCTTTAACATGCTGCTGTCGTAGAGCCTGAAACCATCCCCGTCCTCCTGCTCATATCCCCTTAATTTTTTCATCAGGATGCCGAAGGATATCAGGGCGGATATTCCCTGGGCCATGACAGTGGCAATGGCCACACCGTCCACCCCCATCCCCAGCCATGTGACAGATATAATGTCCAGAACCACGTTCAGGATGGATGAAAATATGAGAAGGTACAGAGGCGTCCTGGAATCCCCCATGGCATTGAATATGGCGGCAAGAACATTGTACATAAACAGGAAAGGCATTCCCAGGAAGTAAATTCCCAGGTACAGCTTTGCCTGGCCCATGATATTGGCCGGTGTCTTAAGAGACTCCAGTATGAGGCCGTTCAGGTATAATCCCGCGCTCCCCAGCAGAATGCTCACAAAGAGGAAGGTGATCAGGGCCGTGGAAATGGAGGTTTTCATTTTTCCGTGCTGCCTGGCTCCCAGATACTGGGATGTCAAAACCGACGCGCCGTTTCCTCCCCCTATGGCTATCATAATAAACACATTGGTCAGGGCATAGGAAGCACCCACAGCCGCCAACGCGTCCTCGCCCACAAAATTGCCCACAATCATGGAGTCCGCCATGTTGTAAAACTGCTGGAACAGGTTTCCCAGAATCATGGGAAGGGCAAACAGGAGAAGGCGGCGCCCCGGACTCCCTTCCGTCAAGTCAATCCGCTTTTTTATCTGCTTTCCCTGTTCACGGCTTTTTGCTGCACTCTGATTCATGTTCTTCCCTCAATCATTCATTTGTATGGATACACTTCTTAAATTCCTCAATCAGCTCCCCGAAGAAACCAAGGGCTTCATCCACCGGCCGGGTGGTGGACATATCCACACCGCAGAGCTTCAGAAGATCGATTGGCTTCATGGAGCAGCCTCCGCTTAAGAACTTCTTATACCCTTCCAGCGCGCCTGGTTCCCCGCTCATAATGCGGCTGCTGATGGCCACGGCTGCTGAGAATCCCGTGGCATACTGATATACATAAAAAGGTGTATAGAAATGGGGAATCCTCTCCCACTCATAATCAATCTGGCGGTCCACTGTCATGGCCGGCCCGAAATAGTCTGCATTCAGCTGGCGGTAGATACTGCACAGACTCTCAGCCGTCAGGCTCTCCCCTCTGGCCGCCTTTTTATGGGCCATATCCTCAAACTCCGCAAACATGGTCTGACGGAACAGGGTTCCCCTAAAGCTCTCCAGGAAATGATTCAGCAGATATGCCTTTTCCTCCCTGCTGCCTGCCTTCTTAAGGAGATGGCGTATCAGAAGCGCCTCGTTGCAGGTGGATGCCACCTCTGCCACAAATATCTTATACCCGGCATAGGTAAACGGCTGGTTCCTGTCGGAATACCAGGTATGGATGGAATGTCCCATCTCATGGGCCAGGGTAAACACATCGTTAAGGGTGCCATGGAAATTCAGCAGCACATAGGGATGGCTGCCGTAGGTCCCCCAGGAATAAGCGCCGCTGCGCTTGCCTTCATTTTCATAGACATCAATCCACCGGCTGTCAAATCCCTGCTTTAACAAGGACAGATATTCCTCTCCCAGCGGAGCCAGGCCCTCCAGCACAATGGACTTTGCCTCCTCATAGGTGTAACGGCGGTCAGCCGCTGCCACCATGGGTACATAAAGGTCATACATGTGAAGCTCATCCACTCCCAGCACATCCTTCCGTACCCGGGTGTATTCATGAAGCTTCACGATATTTTCCCGCACTGCCTTCACCAGATTGTCGTAGACCAGCTCAGGAACCTCGTTGTCAGCCAGGTAATACTCCCGGCTGGAGGCATACTTCTTTGCCTTTGCGTAGAATACGGCCTGCTTCACATTGGAGGAAAATGCAGCTGCCAGAGTATTGGAAAACTGTTCATACACACTGTATAACCCCTCGAATGCATCCTTGCGTATCCTGCGGTCCTGGTTCTCCATCAGGGAAATGTAATTGCCGTGGGTAATCTGGATTCCCTCCCCACTCTCCCCCGTGATAACGGGGAACTTCACATCCGCATTGTTGAACATGGTAAAAATCTGGCTGGCGCCCTGGGTGGCGTCATAGGACTGGGCCAGAAGCTCTTCCATCTCGCCGGACAGGGTGTGATCCCGCCTGGCAAGAATGATTTCCAGCGCCCGTTTAAAATGGCCTATGCCGTTATCCGCCGCCATATACTGTTCCAGAAGCTCCCGGTCCATGGACAGAATTTCCGGCACCAGGAAGGAGCTGTTCTCAGCTGCCCGGTAGGACAGCGTCTGGGCCCTGGAAAACATATCCTGGTATCTCTGCACGGTGGTATCCTCGTCGGAACGCATCCTGGCATAGACATACAGACGCTCTATCTTCTGGGAAAGCTTGTCGTCGAACAAGAGGCAGGCATACAGGGTATCCGCGGACCCGGCCAGTCTTCCCTTGTAGGAAGCATATTCGCTTATTTCCCCGGAAGCCTCTTTAAACATCTGTTCCCACTGGCTGTCCTCCGCCACCATATCCTCCAGTTTCCAGGTATACTTACTATCTGCTTCGCTTCGTTTTTTCATGCAGAACACACTCCTTCCAATACAATATTAAATGGGCGCTCAATTAAATATACATTATTTTAAATTACACGCTAAATTAAATTCGCTGCCAGAGGAACCACAATAACCGTCATCAGCCCTGCCACCGCAATGGAGAGACTGCTCATGGCGCCCTCGATTTCTCCCATCTCCAGGGCCTTGGCCGTCCCCACCGCATGGGCGCTGGTTCCCATGGCCAGGCCCTTGGCAACGGGATGGCGGACCTTTAAAAGCTTTAACACGGCCTCCCCGGCCATATTGCCTAACACCCCTGTAAGTATGATGCTCATGACCGTCAGTGTTACGATGCCTCCTGCTTCCTCGCTGATACCCATTCCGATGGCCGTGGTAATGGACTTGGGAAGCAGTGTCACGTAGTGGACATGGGCCATACCCAGCACCTTGCACATGAGGAAAATACTCACCGCACTGGTGACCACCCCCGACGTGATGCCCACCGCCACGGCGTCAGCATGTTTCTTCAGCAGATGCAGCTGCTTATACAATGGGATTGCCAGACAGACCGTGGCCGGCGTAAGGAGCCAGCTGAGATAGGATGCACCTTTATTATATGTTTCATAATCCATTCCTACTCCCAGAATGCAGGCAATAATCAGGGCTGCCGACACCAGAAGAGGATTCAGGATAGCCAGTTTTGTTTTATTCTTAAGCCAGCAGGCAAACAGATAGGCGCCTATGCTGAGCACAAGACCGAAATATTGTGTTTGTTCCAGTATCAACCGTATGCCTTCCCTCATGTCACTGCTCCTCCCCGCTGTGTTTTCTGCCCATGACCCACTGGGCCATGCATCCGGTCACTGCCATGACCAGAAGGGTGGATATTCCTATGATTATCAGAAAGGGCACCAGAACTGCCTTCACCTCTCCGATGCATTCCACAATCCCAACCGTTGCCGGTATAAACATCATGGTCATGGTATCCATGAGGAAATTACCCGTGCCCTCCACGCTCTCCAGCTTCACGGCCCCGCACATCAGGGCTGCCAGCATGATGAACAGGCCGTATACACCGGCCGGCACAGGCAGGGGCACCACATGATTCAATATCTCTCCCGCCAGGGTTATGCCCAGGATAATTCCTATCTGTTTTACATATCTCATATCTTTTGTTTCCTCCTGCTGCGTTAGAGCGTGTTTTAAGCCATGCTCCGATTATGTTTGAAATTCGCACGGCCTTTATTCTACCACTGCATTTTTCCATAATCAACCAGAATACAGATAAATACACAAGAAATACAATCTTGCCATTGCAATGAACGCCTTACTGCCCTACAATAAAGGAAAGTCCAAAGGTAAGAATCCAGGAGGCCGCGCCCGCATGAATATGATGCATACCAATACCGCACATACAAATCTGACTCGTACGAATATGACTCATACAAATATCACCCATACAACCACATTATCCCGGAAAGAACAGGAAGATATACGCAGGATTTCGGCCCTGTGCCGCCTCACGGACGGCCTGAGTCTTTCCTGCCCTGAGGACGGGGATGAATACTGGCTTCTGGAGGAGGACGCCACTGCGGCTGCCTTCCTGGCCGTGTATAAAACAGAGGAAACAATGTGGGAATGCTATGCTTTCACACACCCGGATTTTAGAAGAAAGGGATATTTTTCTGCGCTCCTGGAACAGGTCTGCCAGTACAGCGAGGCCCTGGGCGAGCCGGAACTCTGCCTTGTAACCGACAACAAGTGCCCGGCGGCCACGGCCGCTCTCCGGGAACTGGGGGCAGAGCTTTGGAATGAAGAATATATGATGGAATATAATACAGCAGCCGATTCTTCTGAGGATGGAAAATCCGCCTCCCACGCCTCCCTGCAAAACAGAGAGCCGGACGGATCGGATGGCAGAAAGCAGGATATGGAACTGGACCTGGACATCCGTCCAATTCCGGAAGGGCTGCTCATCTGCGCCAGAAGGCCGGGGGACCATCCCTCCCCGGACAAGGATGGCAGAACTTCCCAGGACAGGGATGACATCACCGCCCGGAACAAAGCTCACAGCACCGCCCGGAGCAAAGTTCACAGCACCGCCCAGGATAACACCTCCGGTACAGACAGCACACCGGGCGCCTGCGTTACCTGCCGTCTTTCCCTGAACAGCACCGCCGCATACCTGTACAGCCTGGAGACCGCTCCGGCCCTGCGACGCCGGGGGCTGGCCAGCTGTTTTCTCATACAGCTCATCCGCTATCTGGAGCGTGAGGGTATCCGGCGGATCTGCCTCCAGGTATCCGGCTCCAATGAACCTGCCCTGCATCTCTATAGAAAAACAGGGTTTCGCATAACGGAAACCCTGTCTTACTATCTCTACTAGAGCCTGTCTGAACTATCTGATTTACAGTCTCTGTCAGTCCCTGCGCACCGTGACGCCCTGGGCCTCAATTTTCTTGCGTATCTCCAGCATCTTCACGTCTGTGCCGGCAATGACCTCCGCACACTGCTTCAGTTCCTCGCTGATTTCTCCGTTGTCGTCAATAAAGGACTTCTTATACTTTAACTGATGGTCCAGGCTGGCCCAGAAGTCCATGGCAATGGTACGTATCTGCACCTCCACACGGATAGGCTTCTTGCTGTCGGAGAAGAACACCGGTATCTCGATAATCATGTGGTAGCTCCGGTATCCGTTGGGCTTGGGATTCTGAATATAATCCTTCACCGCAATCACCTTTACATCATCCTGCCTTATCAGCATATCCGCCACTTCATAGATATCATCCAGGAAGGAACAGATAATCCTGATTCCGGCCACATCATCCAGATTTTTCTCCATGGACTCCAATGATATCTCGAATCCTCTGCGCTGCAGCTTTTCCACTATGCTCTTGGGCTTCTTCACACGGGACTTTATCATCTCGATGGGATTGCGCTGGTTCTTTACGGACAGCTCGTCGTTCAACACTTCCAGCTTTGTCTTGACCTCCCTGATTGCACAGGTATACCTCATCATAGCCTGCTGGAACTGGCGAGCCTGGTCAACCCACATCTCCGGCACCTGGACCATATCCGGTACATTGACGATGGACTGATGAAGCTCACTGTTGGGATTGATGTTAATGTTCATCGGTTCACCTCATTATCTATGGTTTACTGCTGCCGCAGTTTTTTATAATGCCTCGACTGCCTTTACAGCCTCATCAAACCACGGCATTTCAAGATATTCCACCCGTCCTGCATCCACCATCTGGGCAATGGCAGGATCAATTGGTATCTGAGCCAGGACCTTGATGCCGTGCTCTGCCGCGATTTCCTCTACATGGCCTTCTCCGAATACGCTGATGCGTTTGCCGCAGTCGGGACATTCCAGATAACTCATGTTTTCCACAACTCCCACAATGGGGATATCCATCTTCTTTGCCATGTTCACTGCTTTGGCTACAATCATTCCAACCAGTTCCTGCGGTGAGGTGACAATGATGATGCCGTCCACAGGCAGGGACTGGAATACGGTCAGGGGTACATCGCCTGTGCCCGGCGGCATATCCACGAACATATAATCCACATCCTGCCATAAGGTCTCAGACCAGAACTGTTTCACGGCTCCCGCAATCACAGGGCCTCTCCAAATAACCGGATCCGTATCCTTATCCAGAAGCAGGTTGGCGGACATGACTTCCACGCCTTCCATGGACTTGGCCGGAAGCATCAGTTTGCCGTCAGGTGATGTGGCCACGCCCTCATTGCCGATTCCAAAGGCCATGGGAATGGACGGACCTGTAATGTCAGCGTCCAGGACAGCTGTTTTCTTGCCCTTGCGGTTCATGCTCACTGCCAGCATGGAGGTGACTAAGGACTTGCCCACGCCCCCCTTGCCGCTGACAACGCCAATTACTTTCTTTACGGAGCTGGCCGGATTCAGTGCCTCCAGGAACTCACTTTTATCTGCCTTGCGGCTGTCGCAGTTTTCACTGCAGGAGCCGCAGTCATGGTTACATTCACTCATTTTTTTGTTCTCCTTCCAATATTTCTAAACCTAATTTTCATTATAAATCCATTTCACAAGATTGTCCATTGTTTTCTGGCTGCCGTCACTCTCCTGCCGTCACTCTCCGCTGCCATCACTTTCCACCGCGGCCAGCAGACGCCTGAGGGCAAATCCCGGCCGCCTGACCACTGCTTCCTCCAACACTGCCTTATTGGAATCCGAGTGTTCCACTTCCCGGGAAAACCGGTGGGCCGCATCCGCAAAATCCAAAAAAGTAAGCCTGCCGCCCTGGTCTGTCCACAGAGCCTGGGCCAGCTCCTCAATCAGCAGGGTGGCTGTTGCCGCCATCTTCATTTTTCCATAGGGATTCCCGTTGTAAACAGCCCCGCAGAAATAGGTGAACACAAAATACACCATGAGCTGTTCCTTAAGCACCGGCAGCCGTTTTCCAATCTCACTTTCCAGGAATGCCCTGCGCCGCGTCTCATATGCCTGCCTGCCCTTCCCGTAAAGAGCTGCCTTCATCCCGGAGACAAAGGCCGGCCAGTCCTTTCCCAGAACCTCCATTTCGGAAAACAGGGAAAAGGCCTCCTCCATGACCTCATACCTGGAACAGGACGCCCTGTCCCAGCCTGAAGGAAGCCGTCTGCGCCCCGCCGCCCTGCGGTACCGCTCTATAAGCCCGTCCGCCTCATAGAGCCGCCCTTTTCTGATACGGGCCTGAAGGTCGTGGGCCAGTCCCAGGCACATGGATGTCCTGTCTTCCCAAGACCAGGTACGGTCTCTGAGGATATCCAGTGCCAGTTCCCTGGCATCCATCAGCTTGGTAAAGAGAAAGAAGTCAAAGTCCTCATATGTCTCCTGGCGCTCATCCTCCCTGGTAAGAAACCGCACCGGTTCCTCACAGCCCAATATGATTGTTGCCGCCTCTATGCAGGAAAGGCAGAGCGTCATTTCCCTGCATCCCTCAAATTCCTCTATATGTCTGGGATATGTGCGGCAGGTACGGCACAGGTACTCCGGCCCGGCCTCACTGTAGATGTCGCATAGATTTTCCTCATTTAAAAACGCGCACCGTCCATGGTACTGCTTAAAGGAGCCTTCCTTCCAATGAATGGAATTATGGAGCCTGCTGCCAAAGGGTCCGTCCATGTCCCTGTACTTCTTAAGGGATGCGCTGTCAATCATGATGCCCCATCCCGCGCAGCAGGTGTCCGGACAGCCGGACGCAGTACATTTAAAATGATTGTAATAGTGGGGAAATGTGTATATCATTTGTACCTCCTTATAAATGCTGCAGCCTTCCCCCGCAGGGCAGCGCTTCATAGATGGTGCATCCCATCTGTTCTTCAAAATAATCCTTTATTTCCAGCACCCTTTTCCACCGGGGAATGGTGCTGGGATGAACCCCGTACCGGATGGTCACGTCCACGAACCTGGTTTCCAGAGGACAGAATCCCGTAGGCAGGGCCAGGCTGTCGCAGAGCTGTACCAGACGGTCATAATCGTCATAGACTGCCCCGGAAATGAATTCCTTCATAAATTCATAATCCTGGGGCGTCACGTCAAACTCACCAATGGACGTGCTTATATCCTGTATCATGAACGCATGGCTCATACAGATTCTGGCAGCCTCCTCCCATCCGTGTTCCATGCATCTGCGGTATCCGTCTAACAGATGGCGCTCCGATGTCCGGCCCGCATATCTGCCTGTATCGTGAAGGAGGCCCAGCACATAGGCCCGGTCCCGGTCCATGTGGCTGCACCTGGAAGCTATGCTCTCACAGGCAGCTGCCACGTACAGGGAATGCTCCTTCCAGGGTCCCGGATTTAAATCCGCTGCCCACTTAAGCTCTTTATTTGCCCTCTCTCTGTCCGGTATCATTGTGTCCCTCCTGCTTTCATTCTTCCGGTTTCCCGCCTTCCCAGGCAGAAACCCCCTGTTGTTTTAACGGAACTCCGTTTATTGTACTACCAAATCATACAGATATCTACCTTGTATTTAAGATTTAACATGGGAATCCCTTACAACATGCCGCGGCATTTCTGAGACAGCAATGTCCCGCCGCAGCAAATGCTTGGCTGCGGCGGGACATTGTATCCATCTGTTATTATAATCTGGTTCCGGTTCTTAAAAACGGTCCGGGCGCTCCTATTTTGCCAATGACAATGCCTCCAGCACGTCCTCCGGACGGATGGGAAGCTTGTAAAACTGCCTGCCCACTGCATTGGACACTGCGTTGGCTATGGCCGGCGCCACCGGAACAACGGCGCACTCTCCGATGGACTTGGCTCCGTAAGGACCTGTCTCCTCCTCGGAGTCCAGGAAATCCACGGAAAGCTTCGGCATTTCCTTCACGTTAAGGATGTGGTATTTCTTGAAACTGCTGGTCTGGTTCCTGCCTGTGCTGTCCAGCTTCATTTCCTCGCAGAGGGCATAGCCCAGACCCATGGAAATACCGCCCTCAAGCTGTCCGGTGATGCCCATTGGATTCACCACCCGTCCCACGTCATGGACTGCGGCGTATTCCAGAACCTTAATCCCGCCGGTGACCGTGTCCACCTGCACCTTTGCAAAATGGGCTCCGCTGCTCATGGGGCCTGCCTCTGAGTGGAACATATAGGAGCAGCTTAAATCCTCCTGATGCTTTTCCCTGGCATGAACCGCAATCTCCTTCATGCTGACAAACTTCCTGTGAATATCCACGCACCACACTGCATCGTCGTGGAAATCCAGGTTATCCGTGGTGGTATCCAGAAGCTCTGCCGCCAGCACAGCTATCTTGTCACGCATGATTTGGGCTGTTTTCACTGCCGCGTGGCCGCTGGTGTAGGTGCCTCTGGACGCGTAGGCTCCCAGATCCGACATGGCCGCGTCCGTGTCCGTCTTTATGTAGGCGATATGGTCCAGCGGGATGCCCAGCACCTCGGAAATCAGCATGCACTGGGTGGTCACGGATCCATTTCCCATATCCGAGGTTCCGGTGGTGAACACGATGGTCCCGTCCTCGTTCATCTTGATGGTGATGCCCGTGATATCCGGCATGAAGGGGAACATGGATGTTCCGTGGGAACCGCAGGCCATGCCCACTCCTATGAGGTAGCGGCCCTTCTCCTTCCTGGATGCCTCCATCTGCTTTTTGGCCTCGTACCAGTCGATGAGCTCCCGTCCGCGGACCACGCAGTCCTTCAGGCGGAAGTTGCCAAAGGATTCCCCGTCATTGCAGGCCGCCTCAAAGGGATCCGCCAGATTCTTAAGGAACACGTCAGACGGGTCCAGGCGCAGGCTCTGGGCAATCTCGTTCATCATGGACGATACAGGGAAAAACTGCTGCGGGGAACCAAATCCCCTCATGGCGGAAGCCACCGGCGTATTGGTATATACCGGTATTCCCCGGCATCTCATATTGCGGGTCTTTAAGAGCTTATAGAACTTGCCCCCTGCCGCCCAGCACACGGACATGGTGGCGCTGGTGTGGGCGCCTGCGTTTAAGATCATGGTCTCATCGGCTGCCGTGATGGTTCCGTCCTTTTTCACTGCCATGGTCAAATCCACCTTGGCAGCATGGCGGGTGCGGGTACAGCAGAATTCCTCGGTCCTGTTGTAGACCATTTTCACGGGACGGCCGGTCTTTATGGCTAAGAGGGCTGTCACCGGCTCTGTGACCAGGTCAATCTTGCCGCCGAAGCCGCCGCCCATCACCGGACTGATAACGCGTATCTTGCTCATGGGCAGCTCGAAAATACGCTGCAGATTGATTCTCTGGCCAAAGGCATCCTGGGTAGGCGTCCACACGGTCAACTTGCCGTCCGCATCATACTCCGCAATGGAGACATGTGTCTCAAGGGAACAGTGGTTCACGGCCGGCATCTCGTATCTGTGCCGGAAAACATGGTCCGCATCCCTTATGGCGCCGTCCACGTCACCGCCGGAGTTATTGGATTCCATGATGATATTGCCGCCCTGATGAATGGGGTAGGCGTCCTCCTTCATGGCTTCCTCCGGATCCAGATAGAAGGGAAGCTCCTCATATTCCACAGAGATAAGGGAAAGGGCTTTTCTTGCAATCTCCTCTGTGTCGGCCGCCACAGCCGCCACCTTATCCCCCACAAAGCGGACGGTCTGGTCAAACACCAGCTCGGAGGGATTGATGTCCTTATCCTCACCGTTTCCATTGTAACGGTTCTTGGGAGAATCCTTGTAGCAGACAACGGCATGGACCCCCTCCAGAGCCTGGGCCTGGGTGGTGTCAATGGACTTAATCCTGGCATGGGGAACGGGTGAAAATAAAATCTTGGCATACAGCATTCCGGGCAGCTTCATATCGGCCACATACCGCATCTGCCCTGTCACCTTCATGGCGGCATCCCTGACCGGCACGCTTTTTCCTATCATTCCATTCTTGGGTATCTCACATGACATAGCTATCTTCCCTCCTTTCTCATGACCTGGGCCGCACGCTTAACAGCCTCCAGTATTTTCACGTAACCGGTACACCGGCACAGGTTTCCCTTCATGGCTTCCTTGATTTCCTCCTCCGTTGGATCCGGATTCTTATCCAGAAGAGCCTTGGCAGCCATGACCATGCCCGGAGTGCAGAAACCGCACTGCACGGCGCCGCAGTCAATGAATGCCTGCTGGATGGGGTGAAGGCTTACATGGCCGGGTGATATTCCTTCAATGGTTTCAATGGCCTTCCCTCCCATATCCATTGCCCTCACGGAACAGGAGTTGACAGCCTCGCCGTCAATGATGACCTTGCAGGAGCCGCAGTCACCTGTACTGCATCCGCATTTGGTGCCTGTCAGGTCCATGACCTCCCGCAGGGTGTAAAGCAGGGTCCAGTTTTTTTCCACTGCTATATTATAAGTTCTTCCGTTAACGTTTAATGCTACTAATTCCATCTTGACCTCCCTATCAGTTATATTCTGCCTCTATGCCTCTTCCTTTTTTTCGCCGGGAAGAATGATATTCAGTACCAGGGCAGTGATGGCCGTACCGGAAATACCGGTAAACAGCGTAACTACCGTGGATGGAAGGAACGCAAGGGTTCCTGCGGCCTGGGCAAAGTTGCCGCCGATTCCCACTGCCGCCGCCAGGGCGATGATGGTAAAGTTTCTCTTGTTGTTCTCGTCAAAGCCAATAACCTTGATACCGCTGGCAATGATGTTTCCAAAGGTAACCAGCAGGATGCCGCCTAAAACCGGATTGGGAATCAGGGCCAGCACCTGGGAGAACTTGGGGAATATGGCCATGAGGCCGAAGATAACGCCTGCAATGGCTGTTACAAACCTGGAAGCCACGCCGGACATAACCTCCACGCCGGAGTTCTGGGCCGCCACACACATGGGAAGGGCGTTAAACAGGGTGGAGAACACGCCGCCCAGGGCGTCGCCGCGCACAGATGCCTTTAAGGTTTCCTTGGTGGGAAGGCCCTCGTCCGTGGCAGTGACAACACCGGTGGTGTTGCCGGAGTTCTCCATGATGGTTGCAATATGGATGATAAATACGGTGATTACGGCGCCCAGATTTACGGTCATTCCAAAGTTAAGAGGTCTGGGGACAGCTACCCAGGCCGCGCTTCCCACCTGGGAGAAATCTACCATTCCTGTTACGGAACAGAACACATAACCTGCCACCATGGCGATGAGTACTGCCAATGACTGCACAATTCCCTTTGCAAAATGGTCGATAATGACGCAGATTGCCGCGATGGCAATGCCGATTAAAAACATCTTCATGGCGTCCGGTCCCGTGGGGTTGTAATCCACCATGTCGTTCCATGCATTGAGAATCAGACACATTCCCACTGCCAGAACCACAGAACCGGTTACTGCGGGCGTAAAGTATTTGTACAGTTTGTCAATCACAATGGGTCCCAGCAGGAACAGGAGCAGCGTGCCAAGACAGGCAGCACCAAAGGCTCCCGGAATTCCGATGTTGGGATCATTGGCAAACAGCACCATTGGCGTGATGAGGGTCCAGCTTCCCGCAGATACCAGGGGCAGCCTGGCGCCAATCTGAAACTTGCCGATGCGGATTCCCAGAGACTGAATCAGCGTGGTGATACAGCAGGCAAACAATCCGCACTGTATCAGAAACGCCGTGTCGGCCGAGTTCATTCCGGCACCGCTTGCCAGCATGATGGAGCCTGTCATAGAACCTGTAAAGATAGTAAACACGTATTGAAGGGCCCAAGGTACAGCCTTACCGGCGGGAACCTTGTCGTCAAATCCATATTGCATTTTCATAAAAATATCCCCTTTATAAGTTTTTATACATCAGTTGTCAAGTTACGATATACTAGAATCTTGCCTCTTTCATGATCCTGGACATTTTAGCCATTTTCCTTCCCAGGATTTCACAGTTTCTGAATCCGTCCGGGTCCTCTATCTCCGTGGATCCGTCTCCGGGATTCCACAGCATGGGGCCGGAATACATCCCTGAGCCGCCTGTACAGACCGTCATTCCCTGTGTCAGGAAAAAGTTGGTGATGGAATTCATGGTAGCCTCCTGGCCACCGTTTCTGGTGCCGCCCACCGTGATTCCCGCCCCTACCTTGTGGGCGAAGAAATCAGGATCCTCCACTCCCTTAAGCCATGCGGAGCGGAACCGGTCAAAGAAGGTGCACAGCTGGGCCGTTATGTTCATCTCGTAGACCGGTGACGCGATAATCACGCCGTCAGCCTCGTAAAATTTGTCGTACAGCTCCGTCATATCGTCCTTGAACACGGTACAGCGGTCGGATTTATCCCGCAGGCACTTGTTGCAGTGGATGCAGAAATTCATTTTCTTGGCGCGGAGCTCCACCAGCTCCACCTCCACGCCTTCCTCTGCATTCTTAGCCGCTTCAAGGGCTGTCTCCAGCGCCTTGTAGCAGGACTTGCGGCGCGGGCTGCCGCAGATTCCCAGTATCTTTACCATATTCTCTTCCCCTTTCCCGGTGCAGCGCACTGCACCGTATAAAATCTATTTATCTCCCAAGGCTGCCAGGACCCGGTCGGGCCTTGCCGGAAGTTCATTGATTTCCCCGCGGACCGCATTGCAGATGGCATTCACCACAGCGGGAGCCGCAGGAACCACAGGACACTCGCCCAGGGCCTTTGCCCCGTAAGGACCGTCCGGTTCTCCCTGTGGGGTTTCCACGAAATCCATATATAGCTTTGGCATCTGGGAGGCCCGGAGCACCTTGTATTTTTTCAGTGTCTGTACAAGAGGTTTTCCGTCCCCGTCATATGCCATATCCTCGCAAAGGCCGTAACCCAGTCCCATCTGTATGGCGCCTGCCAGCTGTCCCTTAAGCATCAGGGGATTGATGGCGCGGCCGATATCGTGGACCGCCGCATATTCCAGGGGCCTTACCTCTCCGGTCAGGGTGTTTACTTCCACCTTGGCGATATGTACCCCGTAGGAGGTGGCTCCCCGTTTTGCCTCGTACGTCTCGGCCACCATCAGCTCCCTCATGCTCACGGACTGGCAGTGGACCATCACGTCGTGAAGGGAGGCGTTTTTCTCCTCATTCTTCCTGCTCCAGGCCATGTCGTGGTGAAGCTCGATATCATCCGGCTCTGTCTCTAACAGCTTGGCTGCCTCAACCTGCAATTCCCGTTTCATGGCCTCAGCTGTTTTCTTGGCTGCGCTTCCTGCCACGAACACGCCCCGGCTGGAATAATCCCCAATGTGCCAGTGGACCACATCCGTGTCCGCTGCCAGGCAGTCAATCCGGTCCATGCTGATTCCCAGCACCTCGGATACAATCTGCATCTGCATCCCCAGCGTATCGGTACCCATATCATGAGAGCCGGTGTAATAGATGCAGGATCCGTCCTCATTCATCTTAAGCATGGGGGTTGACACATCCCGGTGGGCGCCTACACAGTTGTTGCCGTGGACTCCCAGAGCCAGGCCCACCCCAATCCGTATATCCTGATTTCTTGTAGCCTCCTGCTCCTTCAGGCAGGCTTCATAGTCAATGAGCTCCAGCGCCCTCTTTAAACAGTCCTTCGGCCTGGAATTGCCGTGGGGTTTGTGGAAAATAGGGTCGCAGCTGTCCGGGTCCACCATGTTCTTCATCTGCAGAGCCGCCATATCCATGTGAAGGAAATCCGCAATCTTCTGCATCTGTCTCTGCCATCCGAAATAGACCTGGGGCGATCCGTACCCTCTCATGGCTCCTGCTATCTCGGTGTTGGTGTACACGGGCTGGCACTGGAAACGCATGTGGTCAATTTTATATGCCTTAAAGACCTTGTGGGACATGGCGCCGCTTACATTCAGGGCGCTGGAAGCATAGGCTCCCGTGTTGGTGTAGACTTTAAAATCCACTGCCTTTAAGGTTCCATCTTTCATGAACCCTGTTTTAACATAGTTTACGGAAGCGTGGCGCACACGGGTGGACAGAATGCTTTCCTTTCTGTTGTACTCCACCTTCACAGGCTTTCCCGTCATCTGGGAGAGCACTGCCGCCACAGGCTCCACCGTCACCTCCAGCTTGCCTCCGAAGGCCCCGCCGATGGCCGGCGCCACCATCCGTATCCTGTTATAGGACAGGCCGAAGATACGCGACATGATAACACGGAAGGCAAAGGTGTTCTGGCATGGACTGTATATGGTCAGCTTTCCGTTGGGAGCAAAGTCAGCTATGGCAACATGGGGCTCGATGGCCGCATGGTGGATGGCCTGGGTGGTGTAACGGTCCTCAAATACATAATCGCACTCCTGAAAGGCCTCATCCACATTGCCTGCCTCTGCCCTGGAGGTCCCCACAATATTTCCTCCCTCATGAATGGGCCAGGCCTCCGGCTTTATGGCTTCCTCCACATCGGTAATCACCGGGAGGGCTTCGTACTCCACCTTAATCAGGTTTACTGCCTTTTTCGCTATGTCCGGGGACTCCGCCGCCACGGCAGCCACCCTGTCTCCCACAAAGCGCACGGTGTCGTCAAAGATACGTTCCGTGTCCGGAAGCTTGTGCTCAATAAAACGGACCGCGCTGTTGTACCGCACCTGGGGCGTGTTCTTGTAGGTGGCAACCGCCTTTACTCCGGGCAGCGCCTCAGCCACGGAGGTGTCGATACTCTTTATTCTGGCATGGGGAACCGTGCTTAAGAGCACCTTTGCGTAGAGCATTCCCGGCAGTTCCATATCACCTACATATATCTTCTGTCCCGTCACCTTTAAGGCAGCGTCGCCTATGGGTCTCGGTTTTCCGATTACAGTGTATTCATTGTCCATTCCGGTTTCCTCCCATCCGACTGGCAGCCAGTAAAATGGCCTTAACTATATTGTCATACCCGGTACAGCGGCACAGATTCGGGTCAATGGCCTTTCTGACCTCCTCCTCCCTTGGGTCCGGGTTCTGGTCCAGAAGGGCTTTGGCTGACATAATCATGCCGGGAATGCAGAAACCGCACTGTACGGCTCCGGCATCCACAAAGGCCTGCTGGATTGGGTGGAGATGGATGCCGTCTGAAAGGCCCTCAATGGTCTCAATGGCCTTACCTTCCAGATTGACAGCCTTTACCAGGCAGGAGCGGGTGGCTACGCCGTCTATGATGACCATGCAGGCTCCGCAGTCCCCTGTCTCACAGCCGCATTTTGTTCCTGTGAGCCTGAGTCCGTCCCTCAGCGTCTTTAACAGCGTCCAGTTCTTTCCCACTGCCAGTTCCCGGCAGACCCCGTTGATATTCAGGCTAATTGTCTCCATATTGTATTTCCTTTCAGAACATCATTTAACTTGTTGCTTGAAGAACCGGTATGCATTGTCAAAGAAAATCTTCTGCACGGCCGCTTCCCCGATGCCGTGTTCCACCAGATAGTCCGCAAACCGTCCCACCCCGTAAGGTGTGTTCAGATCGGGGTCGCAGGTAATCTCGCCGTCCATATCCCCGCCCCAGGCTATCACGTCCTCTCCGCCTAACTCCAGCATGTGGTAGATGTGGCGCAGCAGATAGTCCTTGCTGCCATTGTCATCGTCGTCAATGAACCGTGAGAACAGGTTCAGGCCGCACAGGCCTCCACGGCGCACAATTTCCTTAAACTGCGCGTCCGTAAGATTCCTGGGATGGCTGCAGCAGGCCCTGACATTGGAATGGGATGCCACAAAGGGACGCTCTGCTATGTTTAACAGGTCCTCAAACCCTGCATCGTTGAGATGGGAGCAGTCCACAATCATGCCCACCTGCTCCATCCTCTTTACTGCTTCCTTTCCAAAGGCAGTGAGCCCGGTATCATTGTTTGGCCCTGAACCCAGCTCATTGGCCCCGTTCCACACCAGTCCCAGCATCTTGAAATTCAAGTCAGCAAAGCGGTTTATGTTGTCCAGATCCCCGTTTAACGCGGCTCCGCTTTCAATGGAGCGGATAAAGGCCCATTTTCCCTCATCCAGTATCCGGTCCAGGTCCGTGATTTTCTCCACCAGTTCAGCCTGGCCTCCTGTCCTTCTCACCTGGTCGTCCATGTACTGGTGGTAATCCAGTACGAACTGCACTGCCTCCTGCCCGCGGATATCATCAGGCACGAAAACAGCCATGACCTGGACAGCCTTCTGGAATTTCTCCCTGTCCCTGAGGGAGAACTGGGTGGTGCAGTTAAGATAATCTTCTCCCCGTTTTTTTAATTCTTCTATGGTGTCGCAGTGTAAATCAAACAGCCTCATAGTATGTATTCCTTTCTCTCTGGATTTGCCTGTGCCGGTTATGTGTCAGAGCCCGGCCATCAGCTCCAGAATGCCAGGGCCTTCTCAAACTGGTCCTGGGGGGTGGTCACATAGCCCACAGGAACCTTGCATCCGGTGGCCTCATACATTTTCTTTGCCAGTTCCTCCCCGAAAGCCCCGCAGACCTCAATGGCTCCAAATCCTTCCTCTCCCAGACGTTTGGCCAGCGCCACAGCCTCTTCGGGATTCCTCACCGTGAGGATGTGTGTCTCAACCTGCTCCAGGTCCAGACGCGCCATGTCCTTTTCCGGGTCATAGCCCGCGTTCATGATTACCATAGCCCACTTCTTCATTGCCATAATCAGTTTCCTCCTCGCTATGTTCTCTGCGTAACCAGTTATACCCCGGCAAACAGGGCAAAGCGTGCGGGGTGAACCGTACACGCTTAAGCCCTGTCTGCCAGGGGACTATCCTTTTAGTGATCCTATTTCAACAGCGCTTTCATGACTCCGTAATAGGATTCCATGACCTTGTTTAACTGGTCTATCTCAATGTATTCGTTGATGGTGTGGGCCAGTGTCTCTAAGGACGGACCTACGCCTACGGAACGGATTCCTGCCTCGCCTGCATAGTGGCTGGCATTGGTGCAGAAATCATAGTTGGTGATGGTTGGATTCAGGCCGATTTCCTTCATTTCCTTATAAATGTTCTGTACCCAGTCCTCGTTCTTGTCGAAGAGCCATCCCGGGAAGAAACGCTCTGCCTCGATGGTCTCGCCGGTCCAGCACTTCTCCTGGCCTACTGCGTAGGAAACCTTTGCCTTTAACTGCGGATCTTCCTTCATCATGCCGTCCAGAAGCTCCTGTAAGGGAGCCAGTACGCTCTCCTTTGTCTCGCCGGTGAGCAGACGTCTGTCATAGGTTGCGCGGCAGTAATCCGGCACAACAGAGGCGCCTGGGTATGGGGAGGATTTCACATCCACCAGCTCCAGGATGCCGTCGCCCAGCACATCGTGGTGAGGAGGTGTCAGCTTGTTGATTTCCTCGATTACCTTGCACATCTTATAGACTGCGTTTACACCCTTGTGGGGGCTGGCGGAATGGGCAGGAACACCGAAGGTTTCCACCACGATCTCAGCACGGCCTCTCTGGCCAATCTTCATGTTCAGCTGGGATGCCTCGCCGATAATAACATAATCCGGCTTCACATAAGCGCTGATTTCCCTTGCAGCCACGCCCTCGAAGCACTCCTCATGGACAACGCCCGCAACGTAGATATCGCCGGGGAAGTCGTAGTCTGCATCCTCTGCATAGTAAAGTGCTGCTGCCAGCATGGCGGACAGGGCGCCCTTCATATCGGAGGTTCCGCGGCCGTACATCCTGCCGTCCACAATCTCAGCGCCAAATGGGTCGTGATCCCATTTTGTCTTATCCGGTACAGGTACCGTATCCATATGGCCGTCAAAGAGGATCTTCGGACCTGGTTTGGATCCCTTTATGTGGCAGATACAGTTGCCGTATCTGTCCACGTGGATATCGGTAAATTTGTGCTCGTCACAGAATTTCTTCATGACGTCCACCACCAGGTTCTCCTGGCCGCTGTAGCTGGGAGCCTGAATCATTTTAGTTGTGAGGGCCAGAAGTTCCTCTGCCCTTTTCTCATTTAACATTGACATTTCTTTTTCTTCCTTTCTATTATATACTGCTACTTAACCAACTCGTAGAAGTCCTTTGACTTCTGTGCCAGTTCCAGATCCTTTTCTGTCTGAGGAGCCAGCTCTGCGGTGAGGGCGCCTGTGGGACATACGTCCAGACAGAGACCGCAGCACCTGCATTTATCCATATCCACTGTCATTTCCGGGAAGGTGAGCTTCCTGGCGTCATAGCAGCAGACGGTCTCGCACTTTTTGCAGCTCACACATTTCTTTGTGGTGCCGTCTTCCTTAAATGGTGTGAAATGGAACTTCAGACCGGAAATATGCTCTTCACTGGGGAAGTTTGGATGGGCTGCCCTGTTTACCTCCTGGATGGAGCTGTATCCCAGCTCTGCCAGGCGCTTTGACAGGTCATAGCACATCTTCTCCACATACTCCACGCCCTTAAGGATACCGGCCGTGCAGACGCCTACACCCATGGCTCCTGCCATCATGTACTCGATGGCGTCATCCGCCTTCATGACTCCGCCGGACGCGTACAGGTTCATAAGCTGGGGATTCTCTTTGGCAATCTGGTAATTGTAGCGCATGGCGATGGGCCTCATGGCAGCGCCTGTCATCCAGCCGAAGCCGTCCCCGCTCATCATCTCAGGAGCAGCCTTCTCAATGTCAATCTTCAGTGTGGGTCCGATGGAATCAATGGCGCAGATTCCGTTGGCGCCGTGCTCCAGGCATCTCCTGGCGGTTGCCGCAGTGTCGGGCCAGTTGCCGGACAGCTTGCAGATAACAGGAATATCCACATGCTCCTTGGTGTAGTCCAGCATGGGAAGCAGTGTGTCCTCTGTATAGGATACCAGCTCAATCATATGGGCTCCGGCACGTTCCACATCCTTTACAATGGCCTGGGCCTCCTTTAAGGTATGGCCCACGGAACCAATGACAACGGCTCCGGCTGCAACGGTTTTCGGTATCTCGTTCTCATACCAGTTCAGGCGGTCGGAATCAGCCCACTTCTCGCAGTTGATCAGGGAATCCTGGTTCACGGTGCCCATGTGGTGTACCGGGTTGATGGCTGCTCCCAGGCGGATGGTCTTTGTCACCACCGCGCCGGCGCCGGCCTCATGGCCCTTAATCATTCCCTCCGCCCCGTAGCATAAGGGTCCTGATGAGAGAATATAGGGGCTCTGCAGATGGCATCCGCAGAAGTCAATGGAGATATCCGCTCCGGTTAATTTTGATTTATCTAACATATTTTACCTCCAGCATTTGTTTACTTCAGTCCGCCTTCCCATACAATGGTCTTATAGCGGTCCGGATCCGTGTCTCCCTCGGTGGAGAACATAAGTACCTTGGAATCCTGATTCAGTCCAAGCTCCAGACGCAGCTCGCGGTAGGATTCATCCTTCATGATGGTGGCCAGGGCGCCGAATGTGGCTGCGCCGGACTCACCTGAAACCACCTGGGGGTCTCCCTTAAAGGGAGCTGCCAGCATGCGCATGCCTCTTCTGGCCACATCGTCGTTCACTGCCAGGAAGGCGGTCACATGGTTCTTTAAGATATCCCAGGAAGTGATATTGGGTTCGCCGCAGCACAGGCCTGCCATGATGGTGGGCATTTCGCCGTCCACAATGCGGATCTCCCCGTCTGCCGCCTCTGCGCCCCTGTAAAGGCAGGCTGCAGGCTCTGCTTCCACCACTACCATAACCGGAGGATTCTTCTTATACTTGTTGGCAAAGTATCCCACCACGCCTCCTGCCAGGCTTCCCACGCCTGCCTGGACAAACACATGGGTGGGACGCTCCTCAAACTGCTCCACTGCCTCGTCAGCCATGGTGGAATAGCCCTGCATAATCCAGGACGGAATCTCCTCATAGCCTTCCCATGCAGTATCCTGGATGACCACGCCGCGCTCCGCGTGTTTGGCCTCCTCGGCCACCATCCTGACACAGTCGTCGTAGTTTACCTTCTCGATGGTGCACTCAGCGCCTTCATCCTCGATGTGGCGGCGCCTGTTCTCAGTGGAGCCCACAGGCATACGGATAACACATTTCTGGCCAAGACGGTTGGCGGCCCAGGCAACGCCCCTGCCGTGGTTTCCGTCTGTTGCAGAGAAAAAGGTGGCCTGGCCGAACTCGTCGCGAAGCTCCTTGGAAGTGAGCACGCTGTAAGGCATCTGGCTGATGTCGCGTTTTGTCTCTTTTGCAATGTATCTGGCGATGGCATAGGAACCGCCTAATACTTTGAATGCATTTAATCCAAACCGGTAGCTCTCATCCTTTACACAGGCCTTTGCCAGGCCCAGATATTCCGCCATATTCTTAAGGTCTGCCAGAGGTGTTACCTGGTACTGGGGAATGCTTTCATGGAAAGCCCTTGCCTTCTTTACCTCCACCACAGACATGATGGGAAGATTTTTGTCTTCTGTCTTAGGCATCTTGTTTAAAGCCCATTTGATTTCACAGCTCATGTTCCAATATCTCCTTGATTTAATATTACAGGCAAACGTCAGACGCGTCCTGCCCCTTATTACCGGTTACAGCTTCTCCATATGGAGCTTCTTAAGCTCCTCTGCCGCCTGGTAGATGGCGTCGGTCAGCTGCTCATACCCTGTACAGCGGCACAGGTTTCCGGATATGGCACGGCGGATTTCCTCCCGTGTGGCATCCGGATTCTCGTCTAAGAGAGCCTTGGCGCTCATGATGAATCCCGGTGTACAGAATCCGCACTGGAGCGCATGGTTCTCAAGAACTGCCTCCTGCACCGGATCCAGCTTCCCGTCGCAGCCCACGCCCTCGATGGTGACCACGTTCCGGCCGTCCACCGCCGGAGCCGGCACCAGACAGGCCGTAACTGCCTTGCCGTCCATAATCACGGTACAGGCGCCGCACTCACCGATTCCGCAGCCTTCCTTGGTACCGGTCAGGCGCAGGTCGTCTCTCAGCATATCCAAAAGCCTCTGGTGGGGTTTTACCTCCACCTGGCAGGGCTTTCCGTTTAATGTAAAACTTATTTTCATCTTCTCCACTGCTATACCTCCATTCCTGCTGCCTGGCACAGGGCCCGAAGTACGATTTCCTGGACCGCAGGCTCCTTATACTGGGTGGACCAGCGGACGCCGGTGCGCTCTATCATGACCTCTGACACGGCTTTTCCTGCTTTGGCAAACAGCTCCTCAGACGGCTTCTGCCCTATCAGGACCTGCTCGGCCTTCTCCACTCTGTCAGGCAGTATAAAGATACATCCCGGAGCGATTCTGGCTTCTGTGATGGTTCCCTCAGAGTCCATGGTAAGGGCCGCAGCGCAGTTAAGCCTGGATATGGCCAGAGCCTTTCTTCTGCCCAGCTTGGAAAATCCCATTCTGGTTCCCTCCGGCAGCTTCTTTACCACGAATTCGCGGATGAATTCTCCCGGTTCAAGCTTAAGGCTTCCCTTTCCCTCATAAAAATCCTTAAGCAGGCATACCCGCTCGCCGTCCTGGCCGTACACCTTGATAAGGGCGTCCGCCGCAATCAGGGCCGGAAGGGGGTCGGAGGCAGGAAATGCATTGCCGATGCTTCCGCCCAAGGTCCCGCGGTTTCGTATCTGCGGGGAACCCACGGTGGCGCTGGCCCATCCCAGGAAGTGGATGTGCTTTGCAATGATTTCCGACTGTTCCAAATCCGTGTGGGTGGACAGCGGGCCGATGTATACATACTCCTCGTCCTCACTGATATAGCGCAGCTCCTTGTCTAAATAGGTGATATCAAGCAGACACTGGAGGTCCTTCCATCGTTTATCCTTTTCGTGAATCTGGACCATGATGTCCGTTCCCCCGGCGACGATACGGGCCTTGCCGCCGTATTCCTTAAGCACTTTCACTACGTCGTCCAGGGAAGCGGCCCTGTGATACTTATACTGAATCATTTGCCGAATCTCCCTTCTACTGTAATTTATGTCCCAGCAATACTGTCTCTAAGTCTGCAGGATTTTCATAGACCCGGCGGCCGGTGGCGTTAAAGATGGCATTGGCAATGGCTGCCCCCACGCCCTCGGTGGCTGGTTCCCCGATGGATTTGGCTCCATAGGTTCCTGCCGGATCCTGGTTTTCATATATATTGATGTTCATTTTCGGAGCGTCCATGGAGGTGGGAAGAATGTAGCTGTCAAAATTCTTTGTCTTCTGCCCCCGCTTTCCGGTTACCACGTCCTCTGTCACCGCAAAGCCCTGGCCCATGACAATGCCTCCGTAAATCTGTCCCTTTACAAGAGCCGGATTGATGGCGGTTCCCACGTCGTGGCTGGCTGTTACCTCCAGCACATCCACGTAGCCGGTCTTCATATCCACTTCCACTTCAGCCACGATGCAGCCGTAAGCAAAGGTGGGGAATGCTTTTCCCTGTCCTGTTTCGTGGTCCTGAATCAGATCCTGGGGCTTAAACCACTCAAAGGCAGCCATCTGTTTGCCGGTCCAGAGACAGGCGTTGCAGACGCCGGAGAAGGGGACCTTCACATCCGGATATTTCTTCAAATAAAACTGGCTGTCTAAAAGCTCCACCTGATCTGCTGTCAGCTTGCTGTAATCCAGGGTTCCCTTCTTAAGGCCGTATGCCTTCTCGATTTCCTCCAGCGGAAGGCTGTGAAGCTCCAGGGCATTCTGGATCATGACTCCCTTCAGCTTCTCTCCCGTCTTTCTGACGGACTGTGCTCCCATGACCGTTCCTCTGGAAGCCACTGTCATGCCGCAGTCCGGGATGGAATGGGTGTCGGTGCCGAAGAAGCGGATTGCCTCATAGCTCACACCCAGGGCTTCTGCCGCAATCTGGGCATAGGCTGTCTTTAATCCCTGGCCGTTCTCTGCCAGACCGGAATTAATCATCACGGAACCGTCCTCGTTGCAGATCATCATACATCCTGAAGCGTCCGGAGATTCAGCTCCCAGGCCGGAACCCCTGTGGCAAACGGCCAGGCCGATGCCTCTGCGCTTACGGCTTCCCTCAGGCTGGTTTAAGTAGGCCGCGTGTTTCTCCTTGTAACCGGTCTGCTCTGCGGTGGCGTCCATGATATCCTGGATCACGCAGTGTTCCACGGGTACGCCGGTGGCTGTCAGAGCTCCGTCGTGGAGAAGGTTCTTGCGGCGGAATTCCAGTTCATCCATACCGCAGGCCATGGCCAGCTCCTCGATGAACTGCTCCTGCGCCCAAATCAGCTGAGGGGATGAGTAGCCTCTCATGGCGCCGGAGTGTACATTGTTTGTGAACACACCGTATGTATCCGTCTTGATATTATCAATCTCATAAGGGCCTGCTGAATGGACATTTGCCCTCCAGTTCATGAACTGGGTCTGGTTGTTGTAGGCACCGCAGTTATCCACCTGCTCGCCCTGCCAGGCCACGATCCGTCCGTCCTTTGTGATTCCGGCCTTGTAGCGGAGGCGGAAGGGATGGCGCTTAGCAGATTCCAGGAAGGAGTCCTCCCTGTTGAACACGAACTTAACCGGCTTTTTCGTCAGGCTGCACAGGTAGGCGCATCTTCCTGCCACCAGTCCTGCTCCTTCTTCCTTGCCTCCGAAGGTGCCGCCCAGGGTCTCCTGGACCATGCGGACCTGGTTCATGGGCACTCCCAGCACATCCGCCACATACCTTCTTGTAAAGAAGGGATTCTGGGAAGCGGAATGTACGGTCATGGCGCCGTCATTGGGATTCAGGTAACAGATACATGCCTCCGGCTCAATATAGGAGTGCTCAATGTACTGGGTCCTGTATTCCCTCTCCAGAACAATATCCGCCTTTTCAAATGCTGTGTCCGGGTCTCCTTTGCGGATATGGAACACGGAATCCTTAAAAATATTGTCGGGATATTTCTCATGGACCGCAAAGGCGCCCTCGCTTAAGGCTTCCTCGATGGTATACACGCCCGGAAGCTCCTCATACTCCGCATGAATCGCCTCCAGAGCCTCATCCACCAGCTCCTTTGACTGGGCTGCGACCATGGCTACACAGTCGCCGGAGTAACGGATGGTATCCGTCAGATACATGTATCCTGCCCAGCTTCTGGTGCGGGGCATGTCAAAACAGGTAACAACAGCCTCCACGCCCGGAATCGCTTTTGCTTTCGCGGCATCAATGGACACTACCCTGGCACTGGAATAGGGGCTTCTTAAAACGCCAGCGTAAAGCATTCCTTCCATATATATGTCCGCTGCGTAGCGCGCCCTTCCCGTTACCTTATCCACCCCGTCAATACGGGGTACGCAGTGGTTTACCACAGAAAAATGTTTTTCGCCTACTTTTGTTAACGACATTCTGAATCTCCTTTCCAGAACCTCTCTGTCTTTTCTTCCATCTCTCTGCGCACAGCCTCTTTGTCAAGAGTCACCAGCTTTCCGTCCCTCTTAAGCCATGCGCCTCCCACCATCACGTTTATCACATTCTGGGGGTTGGTAAAAAGTACTAATTGGTCATATACGTTATATTCATTGATGGGAGTGGGTCTTGCCACATCCACGGTAATCAGGTCGGCCAGCATGCCCTCCTTTATGACTCCCGCCTCTATGCCCACTGCCTTTGCGCCGAGCTCCGTTGCCATACGGTACACCTTCCTTGCAGGCATGGCCTGGGGATCCTTATGGTAGCCCTTGTGAATCAGGAACGCTCCGCGCATTACTTCAAAGAAATTGTTCACATAGCCGTCCGTGCCCAGGCCAACGGTCATGCCGGCCTCCAGCATTTTCTCTATGGGAGCTATTCCTCCGCCCACCTCGCAGTTGGACAGCGGCATGGAAATGGCCTTCACGTCTTTTTCTGCCAGGATAGCTATTTCCTTATCAGTGACCTGTACCAGCTGGGAAGCCAGGACGTTTTCGTCCAGGCATCCCATGCCGTCATATGCTTCCACCGGCGTGGTTTTTAAATGTTCCCTGGCCCATGCCGGTTCAAGGTCGCTTTCACTCATATGCATGTGAAGCAGGCATCCGGCTTCGTCTGCCATGCGCTTTGCTTCACGTATGAAATCCTCGCCGCAGGTAAACAGGGTGTGGATGCTCATGACGCCTTTCACAAGACCGTTTTCCTCATTACAGGCCTTTGCAAAGTCGAAGTTTTCCTTCAGACCCAGCCGGCCGTTTTCCCCGCTCTTTCTCTCACAGGCCTCAAAGGACAGGAAGCCCCGCAGGCCGGCTTTCTCCACTTCCTCTTTTTCTACCGCAAGAGCGCCGGGAATGGAATTAGGTCCTTCCAGGATATCCACAAAGGATGTAACCCCGGAGTCAATCATCTCCACGCAGGCCCACCTGGTGGTGATACGCGCCAGGTCATGGTCCACTCTGTCCTCCACGTAGGGCCACCAGAAATCCTCCAGATAATCGGAGAAATCCGTTACCATTGCCTCTGCCGTGATGCCGTGGGAAAGGACGCCGTACATATGGTTGTGTCCATTGACAAAGCCCGGAAGAAGCATCTGTCCCGGAAGGCAGACTGTCTGCACCTCCTCATTGCTTCCGCTGCCCAGGGTATCCCATGGACCCACACAGGCAATCCGTCCTTCTTCTATCCGGACGCCCCAGCCCTTTTTCAGGCCCTCCGGCGTCAATACATAGTCTGGTTTTATAATGGCCGCTGCCAGATTTCCATTTTTTATCATTCTCTACTGCCTCTCATATTTTCTATAAGTATCATTCCACTTATGTCCTTCTAAGCGGTTGGTGATATTGCCTCTCACGCAGAGTTCCTCCGCTGCCTTCTGGGCTGCCCGAAGCTCTGTCTTTTCATCCTCTACTGTCAGGATAACACCCTTTTCCATGACTGCCCTGCCGTCCACATACACGTCTGTAATGTTCTTTAATGACGCGGAGTACACCAGGGTGGAGCATGGGTTGTGAAGAGGTACTGCCTTGACGCACTCATACGGGTCAAAGATTACCATATCCGCCTTCTTGCCTGCTTCTATGGAACCAATCTCCTTTTCCATTCCAATGGCCCTTGCGCCGTCTATAGTGGCCATCTCCACCACCTTCTCAGCCGACATGGACAGCGGATCCCTGGTAGCGCACTTCTGCAGCAGGGCCGTGTTCTTCATCAGCTCTATCATGTCGTTGGCGTTGTTGGAAGCAGCTCCGTCCACGCCCAGAGAACAGGTGACGCCTGCCTTTAAAAGCTTTGGAATAGGTGCCACACCTGATGACAGGTACATGTTGGAACATACATTGTGGGAGATCTTAAGGTCATATTTTCTGGCCTTCTCGATATCCTCATCCGTCAGATGCACACAGTGCACCATCAGTACGTTGGGTCCGCAGATTCCCATGTCAATCATGGCGTCGATATCCCACAGACCGTGGATGCCCTTGGCTGCCTCCCTGTCAAACTCTGTCTCAGAGATATGTATGGTAATGCCTGATTTGTACTCGTTGGTCACCTTCCAGAGCATCTGAAGCGTCTCCCTGGTGTTGGACCACATGGCTGCCGGCGCCACCCAGATTTTAATGCGGCCGTTGTCGCAGTTGTGGTAGCGCTCAAAGATATCCCTGACGCCCTTCTCGATGTCGTCCTTCTGCTGTGTAATGCCCGGATGCACGCCGTACTGGATTCCGGTGTCCATGCAGCCCCTGCCGAAGATGCCGCGGATTCCCAGCTCCCTCATGGCCTTTATAACGCCGTCGTCCAGCCCTTCCCTTGGATGGGGATACATATAATCCACGTTGGTGGTGATACCGCTGTGGATGCCCTCCATCAGGCCCAGCATGGCGCCGTGGTAGCAGTCATCGGGAGTCAGGTTGGTGGCTGCGGGGAAGGTCATGGTTTCCAGCCAGTCCTTTAACACCATATCATCTCCCAGTCCCCGAAGCAGGGTCTGGAACAAATGGTTGTGGGTGTTCACAAAGCCGGGGAACATTACCCTGCCCTCCAGGTCCGTCACGCGTTCACAATCCGTATACTTGGCCTCCATTGCCTCGGTAGGTCCCACTTCCACAATCCGGTCGTCCTTAACGGCTACCGCACCGTGAAAGAATATCTCCCTGTCAGGATTTACCGTTACAATGATTCCGTTTTTAAATAAATGGCTGATCATAGTCAAAACTCCTTTTCTCATTGATTCACACAAATGCTGCTCTCACACGTATGGTTCTCGCACGTATGGCTCTCACACGTACGGCTCTTACAATCAGGCCCTGGCTGTTCCCAGCTCCTGGTCCTTGGCAGATACAGCGTCATCTTCCGTCTGGCTGATTTCCCTTATGTACTCTGCTTCCACTTCCTTGTCCGTCTGGTCCTTTGGAAGTATCAGGTTCAGTATGATGGCAAATCCGGCCACCAGGATGATGGATGACTCCCCGAAGAACATCTGTACATACTCACCCATGCCTGACAGCGTATCCTTTGCCAGAGAGATGCCCAGTCCCAGTGCAAGGGCAGGTCCGCATATAAGCATTGCCCTGTTGGTAAATCTGGCTCTTGCCACCAGGCTCATGCCTGACATACATATCATGGAGAATACCACGATGGTGGCTCCGCCGATAACGCAGCTTGGGATGGTGGAAAGCACGCTGGCCAGCTTTGGACAGAACGCGGCTGCCGTCAGTGTGATGGCGCCCCAGCCCATAACCCAGCGGTTACAAACCTTTGTCAATGCAACGATACCGGAGCACTGGCTGTAGGTTCCTGTTGCAAAACAGTTGAAGAAGGAGGAAAAGATACATGCAATGCCGTTGGCGATGATACCGCCCCGCAGCTCCTCATTCTTCGGCTGTCTGTTAAGACCGCCTGTGGCCGAAACCGTAAAGTCTCCTGACATCTCCACTGCATTAATGAAGAACAGCAGGATAAATACCAAAACAAAGTTCAGGTGGAACTCCAGTTTTCCGAAAGCCATTGGCCTTGGAACAGCAAACCATGCCGCTTCGCTGATGGGCGAAAAATTAATGTATCCGAAGATGGCTGCTATCACATATCCCACAATCATGCCGCCCAGCACTGCTGCCGCGCTGACCATGCCCTTGCCGTAGCCGTTCAAAATCAGAATGGCCAGAATAACAATCAGACCGATGACAAAATTGTGGAGCTGTCCCATGGACGGGTCACCCTGTCCGCCTGCCAGATTATAGGCAGCTATGGGGAAACAGGAGATACCGATAGAGGTGATGATGGTTCCTGTCACCACTGGCGGGAAAAATCTCCTAATTTTTGGAAGGGCAAAACCGATAGCAATAGACACAAGACCGCCTATAAGCTGCGCCCCAAATAAAACCCCTAACCCATAATTGACAGATACGGAAATGCAGATGGGAAGAAATGTGTATGTCAGTCCCATCATGACAGGCAGCCCTGATCCGAATTGAATATTGCCGAACCGTATGGGGAATACCTGCAGAAGTGTGGCCACGCCGGCTCCCAGGATGGAGCACTGCAGAAGCAGTGTAGCGTGTGAAGTGTCCATGCCGCTTGCATTTGCTACCAGAATCATGGGGACTATGTTTCCCACGAACATGGCTAAAAGCTGCTGGAATCCCAGCGGAAATGCCTGTGCGAATGGAGGGCGTCCATTTAACTCATAAATGGAGCCAGTTTTAATAGTTGAAGTACTTTTGGATGCATTCTTATTCATGTTGTTCTCCTTTAACTGATTAAGAATACGAAAGGGGGCTTCTTCCCTTCGGGTGTTCCTGACTTCGTCGTTACCCACCCTGATTCGTACCAGGATGTGCCTGTGGTATGGTTCTTTATCCGTCCAGTGTACAGGCTTGACAGATAGACTAAAGCCGGAGAAAAGCCTATCTGACCAATGTGTTCCTGAGTAAATAGTTGCCGGCCGGTACATCTGTCTTAAATGCGCCGTCCTCTATGATTTTTTGCCCTCTCAGAAATACATGCTGGACTTTATGTGAAACTACCATTCCCTGGTATGGGTTGTAGTCTACATACTGTTTCTGTGTGCCGGCATCTATGACATGACTGCTGTCCGGCCGGATTACCACCAAATCAGCGTCGCTGCCTGGCTGTATCACTCCTTTCCTTGGATATAAACCAAATATTTTTGCTGGATTTTCTGCTGTCATCCTGGCGATGTCGCTGTATGTAAGGCCATGGCTCTCAGCCTGTGAATACATAAGCTCCAGCCGGTTCTCCACACCCGGAAGTCCGTTAGGTATGAGGCGGAAGTCCCCCAGGCCCAAATCCTTCTGGCCCTTGTAGTTAAAGGAACAGTGATCCGTGGAAACCGTATCCACAATCCCCTTCTTAAGTCCCCTCCACAGGGCTTCCTGGTCCCTGCTGCTTCTGAGCGGCGGGCTGCAGACATATTTGGCCCCCTCGAAACCGGGAAGATGGTACTTTTCCTCTGTCAGGAACAGGTATTGGGGACATGTCTCGCAGTAGACCCTCACTCCCTCTTCCTTTGCTTCCTCTATCTCTTTAAGCGCCTGTCTGGTGCTGGTGTGGACTATGTAAACCGGAACCGTGAGAAGCCTTGCCATGTCAATCATCCGGGACACGGCCTCATGTTCCACCTCATTGGGCCTGGACATCGGATGGAGGGATATATCCGCCGGATGCCCGGCTGCCAGTTCCTCCCGGCGCACATCCAGGATATCGCCGTTTTCGCAGTGTACCATCAGAAGGACACCGTGTTTCTTCATCAGTGACAGGAGCCGGTACATATCACGGTCCTCCACTCCCAGGTCCCCCTTGTAAGCCGTGTAGGCCTTAAAGGAAGTGACTCCCTGGCGAATCATGGAGAGGATTTCCTCCTCTATCCCCTCGTCATACCGGGCCACGGTCATGTGGAAGGAATAATCCGTAAATGACCGTCCGTCCGCTTTCTCATGCCACCGGTCCAGGCCGCTTTGAAGGCTGGCCCCATGGTCCGGCTCCGAGAAGTCAATCACGGTGGTGGTTCCCCCCGCCACAGCCGCCCTGGTGCCGGTCTCAAAATCATCGGAAGTCATGATGCTGCCGCAGGGCATGTCGAAATGGGTGTGGGCGTCGATTCCTCCCGGTGCAACCAGACAGCCGGACACATCCATCACCTCTTCCCCTTCAAGGGGATTCAGGCCGGCGCCTGTCTGTAGGATTCGTCCCTCGTCCATGCGGATATCCTGCCGGGTACATCCTGACCCGCTGACCACAATTCCGTTTTTTAGCAGCATCCTTTTCACCTCTTTATCCTGTACTTTATCCCGTATTCCCGGTTAAACCAGCTTCCTATTCCGGCTTTTACCGCAATTATCGTTAATTTTTAGACAAATATAAACAAAAAAAACAAGAGCCGCAACGCTTTGTCAAAGGTTGCCAAACTCTTGTTAGGGTTAACAAAAATTTTTCTCTCCTGGTGGAGCTTTATGATTATGTCTACATTTTACATCTTAATCTCAAAATGTCAATATACTACCAAAAGATTTTCGCCAAACAAAGCATTTTCATGTATTACTTACAATTTTCCCACTCCTTCTTTGTGATATTTTCCGATAAATTAGTTATTCTCGTCCGAAAATAACGACAATTCTAATTGGTATATTTTTGAGACGGAGAGCAAAAACCCCTGTCCGGAATAGTCCGGGCAGGGGTTGGATAGAGTATTATCAAACTGTAATTTCTTGGCTAACACTTGGTGCCTGAGAAGAAAATTTCTTCTTTTTTTTGGTGGCACCAGAAAATGTTTGTTATATTTCTGTCATTAAAACTCCTTCCAAAATTTTCTGCCGGAACATACATTCAGCGGTTCATATGCATCCCTCATAAAATCTTCAAATTTTTCTTTCCATTTCCCTGTGTCCTCGGGCATATATGTTGTCAGTGGATATGTCCTCTTTAATATATCTTTTACATCTTTACGGCTTTTAAGCAATCCTTCACCATATAACTGACAAAGCAGATTTCCAACGGAAGAAGCCTCAGTCACACCTGTTAGTACCGGCAATCCCAATGCATTAGCGGTATATTGATTTAACAAGGCATTTTTACTCCCACCTCCCAATACATAAACTTTTTTAATATTCTTACCAGACAAAAGGATAAGTCGGCGTATGGTCAGACAATACTTTAACGCCAGACTCTCAAACACAATTTTTGCAATAGGACCAGGCAAATATGGATTTATTTTAATTCCATATCGCCTCTCAATATTACGGCTAATTGCAAGCGGCATATCTGAAGGTCTGTAAAAATCAATATGATCCGGATCTATGTAAAGATTCGTTTCCTTTGCTTGGGTTGCCAGGCGGACAATATCCTCAAACGTATATGTCTCCCATCTTTTATGGCACATCTGTACAATCCACATTCCTGTAACAATTTTCTTAAACATGTTTGAGTGAAGGGGCATAGACGAATTAGATGCGTTAAATTCCCATCCTTCCCTTGAGATGACAGGATTTCTTGTCTCCATACCTATAAGTGACCAGGTACCGCTGGATATGAACATCCAGTCTTCTCCATCATCCGGAACTGCAAATGCCGCGCATGCCGTATCATGAGAACAAGGAGCTATTACCTTTGGACAATATGATAATTCCATATCAGCCGCTGTCTGCGCATGAACATAACCTAACGTTTCTGTACATTGTATCACATTGCTTTGAAGAGTCAATGGTAAGTCAAATGCCTTGAATATGGCATTCTCCCATCCATTTGTTTTCTGATTCCATAGCCTACTGTAACTGGACAGTGAATGTTCAACTCCTCTGTTGCCACACAAAAGATAATGAAAAATATCAGCTACGAAAAGGATTTGACAGCCGTCCCTCAACCGGCAGTCACCTTTCTCTTTAAGACGGACCAACTGGTGAAGAGTATCACTCAGCATACACTGATTTCCATTGTATTGGTATATTTCCCATGGTTCCATGCAGCCATCAGCCAACTGAAAAATATCATCATCAAATGTCAGTCCCCGATATGATTTAGGCAGCAACAACAGATTTCCGTCTTTATCGATCAGTCCAAAATCCGAACCAAACGCATCTACGCCAATGCTTATAATCTGAACCTGATTCTGTTTTGTATATTGTTTGATTCCTTGAATGATTTCTTCGTAATATCTATATACGTCCCGTATCCGGTCTTGAATCACAAACACATCCTCTGTCACGAAACGATGTATTTCTTCAGTACATAGCTGTCCGTCATTAATCCATCCCACAATCAGCCTCCCTGTAGATGCCCCGATATCGACCGCGATATGTACCTGTCTTTTTAAATCATCCATTGGGTCCCCTCCCCACTAAGATATACTCGTCATTCTTTTTACCACCATATCAGCCAATTTTTCAATACAGTCATCGGACAGTGTCACCGAATCCACCTCAATATCCTGAAGTGATTTCCCTTTTTCCAGATTAACGGTCTCCCGGCCTGTCCTCACCTTATTCAGTGCAGAAATGGGATGGAACGCCTTTTCCAGTATATCCAGCTGTTCGTTGCTCAAAGGACGAAAATCCTTGATAATATATTTCAGTATTAAAGATGACTTGGCAAATGCTTCTGCTGATTCCAGACAATACCATGCGTCCTTAGGTGACGTTCCCCATGAGATAGGCCCATGATTAGCCAGCAGGATTACTTTATGATCGTTCAGAAACGGAACGATTGATTGCGCCAAATCACTGGTTCCTGGGCACGCATACGGGGCAACTGGTATCTTACCGGTAATCAATGTGGGTTCCGGCGCAGTGGCCATATCCAGTTCAATGCCGGCACAGGCAAACGTGCTGAGGTACATGCAATGAGCATGGCAGGTGGACATTGCATCCTTGTTATGTTTATAAACCATAAGGTGCATGGCTGTCTCACTAGTTGGGGAATATCCCTCTGCACTTTCAAGGATATTTCCATCCAGGTCTATTTTAAACAGCATATCTGGTGTCAGTTCCCCTTTGCTGACACCTGTAGGAGTTATTAAAACCGTATTCTCCCCAACTCGTACCGTAATATTCCCATCATTAGCTGCTACCATCTGCTTGCTCCACATCCTGTGTCCTATTTCGCAGATTAACTCCCTTGCTTCTTTTTCAGACGGATAATTTTTCATTTTACATCTTTCCTTTCATTAATGTTTTTATATTTTTTCCAAAGGTCACTCCACTTTCGCTTGCCGATTGTATTAATACCACAATCAATACCAGTATGCCTATAATAACCTTTTCCCAGAATGGATTCAGCAATGACTGCATATTGAAAATATTCGTCAGCATTCCCATAATTAAAACACCTATGAAGGTACCCGATATATGACCTTTTCCACCTGTCAATGCAGTTCCACCAATGACACATGCAGCTATAACATCCAGTTCCTTCCCCTCACCTGCCAGAGGATAAGCGGCTCCCACCCTGGATACCAGGGTAATTCCTGCCAAAGCCGCCATCCCCCCTGTAAAGATATGAGAAAACATAAGTGTTTTTTCTACATTTACTCCCATCATCCTTGCTGCCTCAGTATTACCGCCTACTGCATACATATTTCTCCCCAGCATGGTATGCCTGAGAATATAAGCTCCTGCAACAGCACAGCATATAAACATTACAGATGGAACCGTAACATATGGTGCCAGAAGTCCTCTCCCTATATACTGGAATTGTTCAATGGAATTTGATGCAAAGTATGTATTCTCGTTGGTTAAAACAAGTGTGGTTCCCTTTACAGCCATCATTGTTGCCAGGGTTGCAATAAAAGGCGCAATTTTTATTTTATTGATAAGAAATCCATTTATAGTCCCAACTATAACGCCTGTAAGCAACGGAACAATCACTGCCAGTATCAAACTATAATTGCTGAAATATAATGCAATATATCCACATAATCCAATCATGGTTCCCACACTTAAATCAATCGAACCGCATATAATTACCATTGTCATTCCAACGGCAATCATTCCGTTCATGCTTGCCTGTCTCAGTACATTTGTCAAATTTTCCAGAGTAAGGAAACTTTTGTTGATACAGGCAGCCAGGATAATCATGAAGATTAAACCCAAAATGGCATTATGTCTTTTTAGTAGTGTTTTTATCTGAATTCTTTTCATTTCCTCTACCCCGCTCTCATGGCTTAAACCTTTTTATCCCTGCAATTCTGAACATATAATGACACAACAATAATGGCTGCCTTAATAATAAGCGAATATGAATACGGAATATTATTCATGTTTATCATTATAGTGATTAGCTGGAGCACCAAAGCCCCACACAGCATTCCACCAATATTAGGTTTACCGCCTGACATGGGGGTCCCGCCCACCACAACCGCTGCAATCGCATCTGTCTCTTTATTCAATCCCATGTTTACAGGGTCAGCACAGGTAATACTGCTGGTTTCAATAATGGCCGCCACACAAGCCAGGACATTGCAGAGCACATAGCACATGGTCACAACTGCCACTACATTGATGCCGGATATTCTGGTTGCCAGCGCATTATCACCATATGCCTCCACATAATTACCGAAATATGTCTTTCGCATCAATATAAAAATAGCCAGAGACAGGATTACAATGAAAGCAAATTGAATCGGTATGCAACCGCCTATTTTTATGTAGGCAAAACGGCTGAATGCAGCATTCTTATAACTTAAACGTGTACCGCCGTTCATTAACTTGGCAATACCTCTTAAGGTATACATCATAGCCAAGGTAGTAATCATCGGCTGTACCTTAAATTTGGTAACTATAATGCCAGTGACTGCTCCTGTTAATGCGGCCACAGCCAAAGATGCAATCACGCCCATGACAATATGCCCATTCAGAATAAATTTTGCCAAAACCATGGATGACAAAGCAAGTACGGACCCAACCGATATATTAATTCCTCCTGTTGCTATAACAATTGTCATTCCAAGTCCCAGTATCATAACCGTTGTGGCCTGCGTAAATAAATTCCAAAGAGTCATGACACTGATAAAGTTTTTAGTAGTAAAACAGTTAATAACAACCAGTATAATCAATGCAATTAGCGCTCCATACTGCCGCATCAGATTCTGACTGGGATTCTTTTTCATAGTGATACCTCCTCTATGCAGGGCTATTGGCTATCCACTTCATGATATTTTCTTCAGATATTTCATCTCTGTTCAGCATACCCCGGACAGTTCCATCCCTCAAAACAAATATCCTGTCACATCCACGCACCAGTTCTGATAACTCAGAAGAAATCAACAAAACACTGATTCCTGTATCTGCAATCTCTTTTATTAAATCCTCCACTTCTTTTTTTGCCCCCACATCAATCCCTCTTGTGGGTTCATCTAATATAATCAACTTTGGCTTGGTAGCAATCCATCTTGCAAGCAATACCTTTTGCTGATTACCACCAGACAGATTCTTAAGCTGTTGCTCCATGGACGGTGTCTTTATTTTAAATCTCCGAATATACTCTTCTGCCAATGCCTCTTGTCTCTTTCGGTTAATAAACCCTCTTCTGCATATTTGCGGAAGACTAGAAATTGAGATATTCTCACGGACTGTCATATTTGGAATAACCCCCTCCTCCCGCCTGTTTTCCGTCACAAATGCCAAACCATTTTTCAATCCGTCCTTAGGTGCTTTAAGAACAACCCTTTTTTCATCAATTACGATTTCACCGGAATCTGGTATATCGTAACCAAACAGTACTTTGGCGGTTTCTGTCCTTCCTGAGCCCAATAGTCCGGTAAGTCCCACAATTTCTCCTTTTTTAACATCAATACTTACACCTGACAGTTTAGGATGACGTACTATGTCTTTCAGCATGACAATAAACGGTTCACCATTCCCATCATAAACACGGTTATTACCTTTTATTTCCCTGACATCCCTTCCCACCATCTTTTCAATTAACTGAAATTCGGTCAGTTGTTCCGGAAAATACGTTCCCTCATAGGCCCCGTCTTTTAAAATGGTAATACGGTCTGATATTTCGTAAACTTCATTGAGACGGTGTGATATAAAGACAATACCGAGTTTCTTTTCCTTCAGCTGTTTAATTATATTAAAAAGCATTCTGACCTCTTTTGAATCCAGAGAGGAGGTTGGTTCATCCAGAACCACCACCTGACAATTTAAACTTACCGCCCTGACGATAGAAACCATCTGCTGCGAAGCAGTACCGTATTGATTTAATGGAAGTCTGCTCTCTATATCCAAACCTAAATCATCGAGCAGTTTTTGTGCATTTTTATGTAGGGATTTCCAGTCTATTCCTGCTTTTGTTCTGGGGTACCGTCCCAGATATATATTTTCTCCCACGCTCAGATATGGGATCATGTTCAATTCTTGATATACCGTACTAATGCCTGTTTTCTGGGCATCAAAGGTATTATGGAAATGTACTTCCCTGCCATTAAATACAATATTTCCCCCATCCTTTTCATAAACGCCTGTCAATATTTTGATTAAAGTGGATTTACCAGCTCCATTTTCCCCCATTATAGTATGTACTTCGCCTGGCTTTAGATTAAAATCCACCCCTTTTAAAGCGCGTACGCCAGGAAACTCTTTTACAATCCCATGCATTTCAAGGATATACTCTTCTTCCATCTATAATTTCACCCCTCTACTCTCTTTGACACTCAGTTATTCTTATAATTTGACTGCCCCTCCTGGTTATTTCATAGAAGGGGCAGTTAAACCATGGGACTTATTTACTTAAAACGCATCCGGCAATTTCTCCTCGGCATTTGTACTGTCAATAATATACTCTTCATTATTGATGATGTGCTCCAGTTTTTCTTCGTTCAAATACTTTTCCATAGTATCGAAAGCAACTGGACCAAATCTTGGATTACAGGTAGCAATGCAGTTCATTTCCCCTGCTATGATTGCCTCTACTGCTTCAGCCTGTCCATCAATAGCAATTACCTTTACATCAGTTCCCGGATTCATTCCCGCTGCTTTTAAAGCAAGTACAACCCCCAGTGCCATCTCATCATTATGACAGTAAACCACATTAAAATCACCGCCTGTTGATTGAATAATATTTTGCATTACCTTTTGAGCTTCTGTTCTGGACCACTCACCGCTCTGGGTTGCTACAATTTCCATATTCTCATACTTTTTTACTCCGGTCTCGAATCCTGCCTGGCGGTCGCGTACATCACTTCCCCCTACTTTGCCGGTAATCTGAACTATTTTATAACTGTCTGCGCCTCCATTCTCGCTTAACCAGTCAGCACATGCTTCTCCCTGCCATATATAATTTGAAAGAATCGTGCAGATATAATCCACGCCCGGTGTTCCATTGGCCTCTCTGTCTAACAGAATTGTAGGAACACCCTTAGCCTTTGCTGCCTCTATTGCAGGCATAATGGCCTCCATATCAATAGGTGCTATAAACAGAAAATCCAAATCCTGTGTAAGCAAATCCTCTACATCTGAAATCTGCTTGGCTGTATCCAGTTCTGCATTGGACATTACAAATTCATACCCTCTGGATTCTGCTTCCTTCTGCATACTGTCAACCTGCGCAACTCTCCAGGCACCGTCAATAGCCAATTCGGAAAATCCCACTTTAAAAATACCATCACCGTTTATATCCCCTTTTATTTCTCCCGATACCTTTTGAGTTGTATCAGTACCTGCTTTCTCTGACTGAGCCTCTGTTTCCGATGCTGCAGCTGATGTTTTTGCTGGAATATCATTTGAATCGTCTTTTGCGCATCCCATAACACAACTACTGACTATCATGATACCTGCCATTAACATTGCCAAACCTTTTTTTCTCATGCCTTTCTCCTCCTAATTATTAGTGTCTTTCATAAAAGCTAATTATTTTTCATGTTTTAATTATATCCATAATTATTTCTTTATTTAATAAAGCATTTTTATATAATTCTTAACATTTTTCACTTATTTTGCGCTTTTTAATGTAATAATATATATTAATTACAATTTTGCATCAAACAATTTGTGCAGTATTTACATAATCAAAAAAAGCTACAGGATACCACACTTTTTCAAAGCATCTACCCAGCAGCTTCTTATATCTCACTTAATTGGAAAAATCACTTTTACTGATGTATAAGCGCCCTCTTTACTTGCTATTGCCACTTGATAGCTGTCCCCGTAGCAATAGTGTATTCTCTGACTTACATTAACAATCCCATATCCCCCTATTTCCTTGCTGACTGGCGTTCCTTTTTCCAATGCCTGTCTTAAAATTTTCAAATTTTCCTGTGCAATTCCTATACCATTATCATATATCTCTATAATTCCTATATCCCCGCTTTTCATCAGATGTATTCTTATAAACCCTTTTCTTCCACTATCTCTTAGACCATGCGTAATCGCATTCTCTATTAACGGTTGTAATGTAAATTTAGGTATGATGACTGTCTTCATCAATTGTTCGTCCAAATCATTCACTATTTCAACAGAAATTTCATCCCTATAACGAATCATCTGCAAATCTACATAAATTTTCGCGTGGTCCAACTCCTTTTCCAATGTAACCATCTCTTCTTCCATCCTCAAAGATATTCGGAAGAATTTAGATAGCGACATCAGGGAATGAATTGCCTTTTCATACTGTTCGACTCTAATCTGCCAGGAAATATGATCTAACATATTATATAAAAAATGCGGATTCACTTGGGCCTGAAGAGCAGAAAACTGCACTTTTCTCATAGCACGTTCTTTATTCTTTACCTCTTCAAACATCTGATTTACTTTGCTTATTAAATCATTTACACCTTCATTTAAATCATCCAGTTCATGGTATTCGGTCTCTACCGCTATGTACTCCCCTCTCCAAATTTCCCGATTTCGATTCATTCCATCCTGAAGTTGCTTAAGAGGATGGTTAATTGTATCCGCAAATCGCCTTCCAAAATAAATGGAGGCAAAAGTAACCATTATAATAAGGATAAATAGAATTGTAAGCGTATTGAGCACTTCGGTTTTTATCTTGTTGAACCAATTTGTTGTCATACTGATTTCCCATCCGTTGCTTAATTCACGGTGAATTGATTCATCAAGATGTGTTTTTAGAATATTTCCCTTTTTCCTTATCTCTCCTAAATCGTACTGCCATACAGGTGTACCATCCTCCTCTGTAATGGATACATTCAGGTCTTGTGTTGTAACTGTTTTGGAAAGCATTTCACTGAAGGTATTCAAATTAATTTCCACCAATATGACACCTACAATTTCCCCGTTTCGATAATTGATAATGGGCTCACCTATGGATATATAACCCTCTTTTCCCGGATTTGCAATCACCCTGGAATACTTATAAAAACCATTTCCCTGTATTCCCTGTGTGTCTCTTATATCTTTATACCATTGCTGCTGGCTATATTTTTCTTTATTGTAAGGAAATACGCTGGATTTAAAACATCTTCCGTCATCCAAAAGAATATAGATACCATCTAATGTATTGCCATAATTCTGATTAATCAGCATCATGGTTGTATTGATGGTCGTTCGCTGAATATAGTACTCTTCTTTTTCCTCAAATCGTGATACCCTTAAGGCATTTTGAACAGACAAATCATTTTGAACAATATCAATCACTTTAATCCCCTGGCTGATTGTACCGTCTATATTATCAGCATATAAATTCAAAACTGTCTGAAGATTTTGTTTTGTGGAATCAATCAAGGAATTTACATAAAATACTGCTGTTATGATGGTCATAACAATCATCGGAATGATTGCAATTAACAGGTACATCCTCCGAAGAACCTGTACAATGTTTTCCTTTTTCTTTGTTTTTATCCTATTCATTTTCGGGTGTTTCTCCTATACTCAGATGGTGGCAATCCTGTTTCCCGCTTAAAAACAGTTGAAAAATAGGTGGCATTTTCATAACCCGAGGATTCTGCAATATACTCAATTTTGTCATCATCCTTCTCTAACATTAGCTTTGCATAGTTAATACGTACCCTGTTGATAAATGATGTCAGACCACAATCACATTTTGTGGAAAACAGGGAAGAAAGATACCCCGGTGATACTCCAAGATTTACTGCTACCTTATTCAAACATAGCTCCGAATCCTTAAAATTTTTCTCGATAAACAGCTTTGCTTCCTGTATCAAATCCTTTGTTCCCTGTGTACCAGAATCAACTTTCTCTTTTTCCGATTCATCTTCCTCTTTTAGAGAATCCCAGACAAGTCTCCAGTATTGTTCGTGAACCGTATCAATTGAACTAAAATCCCCAGCCCTTATAAAGGTCACCTTTATGCTGTTTTGTATATGATTCAGAACTGTCACGTGTTTTGATACCATCTCCTCGGTTTGCAATATCTCCTCTTTTGTTTGCGCATGAAAAAGAAGGACAACGTTATCAAATCCCTTTTCAACTATGAAAAATGAATCACTCTTTTGTACCATATCTTCAATATCATCCATAAGCCGCTTATAAGGGTGTTTGCTTTCTCCTCCTGTCTCAGAAGAAAACCCGTTAAACAGGAGAATTCCCATCCTCAGTGTCTTTTCTGAAAATTGTTGATACTGTTCCATATAATAAGCACATTCTTCAGAAGTCAGGGTGCCATTTATCATTCCATTTATGTAGATTTCCGGTCGCATGACCTTTTGAATCATTATCTGTTCTTCCCGGGATTTTAAGATTTTATCGGCTGCCTTTTGTACATATGTTACCAGTTCCTCTGGTTCAATTGGTTTTAGTACATATCCCATGCAGCCATGTTTCAGTGCCTTTCTTGCATATTCAAACTCTTGAAATCCGCTGATAATGATTACCTCTATATTGCTTTTGACCTCTTTTACACGTTCAAGCAATGAAATTCCATCCAACAGCGGCATTTTTATATCCGCTATCAGTATGTCCGGCCGTTTCTCTTTCACAAAATTCAATGCTTCTACACCGTCTTTAGCCGTTGCAACTACTTCAATACCATAATTTCTCCAAGGTATGTACTTTGACAAACAGTCTAATATAAATGTCTCATCATCTGCAATTACCATTCTCAGCATAGAAATCCCCCTGTTAAGCCATTATTTCCTCTTATTTTAGTACGTCATTCAAACAGATTCATTATAACACCTTCTAACGGCTCAATAAAAGACAGGGGGGAATATAATCTTCCTCCCTGCCCATCACCCTGTCAATATTCTGTTTTCTCCCCGGGCGCCCACACTGCCAGCTCCTTTACCAGCATGATGCGCCCAATTATTACACACACAGCTCCCGCGGTATTCAACCCGCTGCTTCCCAATACAACCGAGTATTCATAGGACGCCAGCCCTGCTGTCATCCATATGAGGTATCCAAGGGAGGAAGGTCCTTTTTTGCAGTTTTGCGTATACTGCCTGCCAAGCTCTCCGTAATGATTCAACGTACTGCACCCGCAGGCTGTCTCTGCCAGCATAAGGACTGCCGTGATCTGTATGGATATCCCTGTGCTCTGTCTCATGAACACTGCCAGAATCAGGTCCAGGATGGTAATGCCCAGCCACAGTCTGCCTGTCTGTTCCATCTTACGGTTCCACTCAAATCCTTCCCCGTCCCCCTCCCGTTCCAGCATCCTGAAACCGCTGCGAAATACAAGGCAGCCCACAATCCCCGGAACTATGGGTATCCCCATAAAATCAATGTGAAATGACAAAAGAAACATTCCCGCCATCATCCATTTTGCGGCCTCATTCACGGTTTAATCCCCCTTTCCTTCAGGTAACGGTATGTCTGCTTAAACCGGTCTGTGTTTCTGTTATTTTGCCGGTCCAGGTTCGTGGTAAACCAGGACTCTCCTCCTGAGCCGTCAGAACATTTCCACTGAATCAGAGCGGTATAGGGTTCAAATTGTTCCCTTATATCTCCGGTCCCGCGCCATGTAGATTCCACCAGAAAGGTATCCCCTTCTGTCATCGCAGCAGGCTCCCACTCCCATATATCCGTTCCGTCCACTGTAACCTTAAATTCTCCTCTTACCTGTTCCGGGTTTTGGATCTCAAAGCCTTCCAGACGGCAATCCCTTTGCACAAGATAGCGGGTCATGGAGGTTCCGTCGGAACTGGACGATCCTCCTGTGACCGTAACATATTCCATGGGCTTATCCAGAGTAAGGATGATTTGGCCTATGGACACCACCTCCTCTGCGCCATCGCCGTATCTGACTTTTATGGTATCCAGAGTGATTCCCCTGGCTCCAAGGCTTCTGGCCGGCAGCATCATCTTGACAAACAGCTGCTTAAACTGGTACCGGCCGTCCTGCACAGAGCCTGAATAGGACTGAAACAGGCCGCCTGCTCCGTCGTATGGGGTCATCCAGTATTCCCCTATGCCTTCCAGCTGGGGAAAGGTAATTTCCGCCACTTTGGAGGTATCCTCACTGTCCTGGATATAGTATATGGGAAATTCCTTCCACACATATCTGTCCTCACCGGCAGCGCTCCCTGCATCTACATCCGCATTCCCATCCATACTCCCCATCGTATCCTCATCCATACCGCCATCCCAGTACATCTCCAGCTCTATGTGCATAGGAATAAACACAGGATGCCTCAGCGCAAAATAATGCTGCAGCAGACTGCCGGCCGCCACGATTAAAACTCCGGCTGTCATAAAAAAATAAAACAAAAACGCGGACTGATGAATGAATCGGTCTTTTGGCCTGTCCATACTGCCCTCCTCTTCTTTTTCTTCCTTAATTTTCCTTCCCTTTCTAATATTGTATATAATACAGGCCCGGGAAGCAAATTCATTTCCCTTTCGTTTCCCTTACATTTTACACAGGATTGCATACTCTGTTCAAATAGTATATCCTTAGTTATAAGCAGCAGTGCTTATACTGCACCATATAAAAATATGATTCATGGGAGGAAATAAAATTGAAGCAGGCATTGATCATCGGTTCCACTGTGGCGGACGTGACCGTCAGACTGCCCCATCTGCCCGTTACCGGCGAGGATGTGATTGTGGAGAGCCAGTCCATGTCCCTGGGAGGATGCGCCTATAATGTGTCGGAAATCCTCCGCCAGTCCGGTGTCCCATACACCCTGTTTTCTCCGGTTGGGACAGGGATTTACGGCAACTATGTAAGGGAACATCTAAAACGGAAGCAGATTCCCATTCTCATCCCCGCGCCTGCGGCAGATAACGGCTGCTGTTACTGTTTTGTGGAAGAATCAGGTGAGCGGACCTTTGCGGCCCTTCACGGCGCGGAATACCGTTTTGAAAGGCAGTGGTTCAGCCTGGCAGAATCCCTGTCTGTCGGCTCTGTCTATGTGTGCGGGCTGGAACTGGAGGAGGATACAGGGGGCTTCATACTGGATTACCTGGAAGAGCACCCGGAATACACTGTATACTTTGCGCCGGGTCCCAGAATCAGCTTCATCCCCCAAAGCAGTCTAAGGCGCATGTTTTCCCTGTCTCCCATCCTGCATCTCAATAGAGATGAAGCCCTGGAATATACAGGCATCACAGGAAGCCCTGAGAATAAAAAACCGTGGAAAAAAGCGGACCTCCCCTGCCGGGAATACAGGTTAGAAGCATGTCTGCCGGAGGCTGCCTCCCGTCTTACAGCCCTTACCCGCAATCATGTCATCATCACCCTGGGAGCCCATGGCGCGTTCCATATGGAGCCTTCGGGAAAGCATGCCTTGATTCCCGGCTGTCCGGCACGGCAGGTGGATGCCACCGGGGCCGGGGACAGCCACATGGGTGCAGTGATTGCATGCCGCATGAAGGGTTTTCCCATGGACAAAGCCATCCGCACAGCCAACCGTATATCTGCCGCTGTGGTGGAACACGCCGGAGCCGGGCTGGACGATGAGGATTTTCTGCGCCTGAATGCCTGAGATGCTTTGATTGCCTGGGATGCTTCGATTGTCTGGGATGCTTCGATTGTCTGGGATGTTTTGGAAGAAAATTGTAAAGATACGTAATAGGTTTGAAATTGAACTACGCTATCTCATGGAATATAATAAAAATGGAATATAATAAAATCATGGCAGGAACCACTGCGGCCCAAGCAGCCTCATGGTTCCGGGGAGAAATGTTTGAGGAGGAAAAGAATATGATGACCAGAGATTGGAATGCCCGCGGCACAAATGCCTGCGTCCGGCCTGTTCTGCGCTGTTTGTTCCTTCTCATGATATTCACTGTTTTCATGGGAATTACGGCATTTGCAGCTGCAGAAAAAATCGACACGGTAAAATTATCATTCACATGCGATCCTGTCCCAAAAGCAGGAGAGGCACCGGGGACCGTGACTGCCAAGACCGGCAGCAGGGAGTTCACCGTAAAAAGCACTGAGTATACCAATGATGTGGAGGTATGGAGCCTGGGAGACAAACCCAGGGTCAGGGTGGTTCTGGAGGCGGCAGACGGGTACCGTTTCTCCTACACCACATCCAGCCATTTCAAGCTCAGCGGACGCGGCGCGGATTTTATCAAGGCCAAGATATCCGACAGCGGCAGCACCCTGAACCTGGAGTGCTATCTCAGCCAGGCAGACGGAAAACCCGGTAAAATACAGGGACTGGACTGGAGCGGATTCCGCGCCAGATGGGATAAGGCAGAAGAAGATATAAAGCATTATGAAGTCCGCCTGTACCGCAACAGGAATCTTGTAACCACTGTCACTGCTTCCGGTACCTCTTATGACTTCCGAAATGAAATCACCCGGGCCGGCGATTACACCTTCCGGGTGCGGACCATTGCCCGGTATGCGGACAGAGCCGGGGACTGGTCTGAGTATTCCGATGAAAATACGGTCACGGAACGCCAGGTTTCAAACAATGGAAACGGATCCTGGATCCAGAACCAGTATGGCTGGTGGTACAGATACTATGATGGGGGATACCCTTCTAATACCTGGGAAAAAATCAATAATACATGGTATTATTTCAACAGGGACGGGTACATGCTGAACGGATGGCAGCAAATAAGCGGCTCCTGGTATTATCTTGGCGCAAACGGAGCCATGACCCGTGGATGGCAGTCTGTCAACGGACGCTGGTACTATATGAACGGCGACGGCGTCATGCTCACCGGGTGGCAGTATCTCGGCGGACGCTGGTATTTCCTGGACGGCAGTGGCGCCATGCTCACCGGATGGCAGTTTATCAACGGACGCTGGTATTTCCTGGACAGCAGCGGCGCCATGCTCACCGGATGGCAGTTTATCAACGGGGCCTGGTATTTCCTGGACGGCAGCGGCGCCATGCTTACCGGGTGGCAGTTCATCAACGGACACTGGTATTACATGAATGACAGCGGCATCATGCTCACCGGGTGGCAGTTCATCAACGGGGCCTGGTACTACCTGGATGGCAGCGGCGCCATGTATGCAAACCAGACAACACCGGACGGTTATTATGTGGACGGCAGCGGAAAGCGGAATTAGTATATACCAAAGGCAGTTGTAAACAAAACCGCACAGCTTCAGGGCGCCCCGGAGAGAACCTGTTTTACTCTCCGGGACGCCCTGTGCATTTTACTCCCCACAGGACGCCTCCCGCTGTGCCTGCAAAGCTGCAGAACAAACACAATAACAACCTGCCCTTCATCTGCGCCAGCCACCAGACATCCCCAGCCTCCCCCACGGCCGCCATATCAGAACGCAGTTCCTCTATCTTCCCGGACCAGAATTCAAAATCAGACCATCTGCTGGGAATCAAATCAGGAGGTATCTTAAGCTCCAGCTTCCATGCCAGGAATAAGCCCGCCAAAAAAAATACGGCAGCCAGGATGAATGCCTTTGCCCTCGTCTTTGCCCTCATCTTTGCTCCCGCCTTTGCCCCCCTTCTTCCCATCAGGACGGAGAGCGCCCATACCGAAGTTATCCACAGGGGCAGACACGCTCCAAGGCCGGCGGCAGCGGAAACATACGCTCCGTCCACCAGGACCTTGCCGGACTTAATCTCATTTCTGTAAAGAAAATTTACCGCTGCTGCTTTTCCTGTCTCCATCCCATGGGATGTCCCTTCCTCCCCCGTACGCCCTTCTCCGCTCCTTGCGTATGTAAACATCATATACCGCATGGCGTCTTTGTCCTTGGCAGGCAGCAGTATGACATGGGATGAGTCATCTGTGACTCCCCGTATCTTGTAAGGTTTCTGCCTGCACCAGATGTATTTTCCCGCTACATCCAGACCTCCGAACAGTTCCATGGCCAGACCGCTGCTGATAAGGCATCCGTCCTGGTCCGAGCGGTAGCCGTATGTTCCTCCAATCAGCCTGGAATATGACGCCATTTCCATGAGTCCGTATACAGCGATGCAGTCCGCCTCCCCGGACCTTCCCAGTCCGGGGTTCATTACCTTCAGCCTTTTTGCACGGGACCATGCTGTGATTTCAGGCAGCATATTCCTGCCTTGTTCCTGTTCACTGTCCAGTGCATGGGTAATCAGCTGTTTCTCTACCGCGTCCCCTTCCCCAAAGTACATGAATACATGGCAGCCGGCATCCCTCATGGTCCAGGCCAGGATGGTCCCAAAACCCCATAAGGCGGCAATGAGTATAAGTATGATCCATTTTTTCATTCTTCCACCACCCTGACCCGGTCTCCTTCACTCACTGGTTTGCTGGATTCTGTAATCAGCTTCATATCCTTTGTCACAGGACCTGACACAGCAGCGGCAGAACTGCTCTTTTCCAGTACATCCACCTGGATTCTCACCGCCTTTTGTTCGTCACCCAGTATGGTTTTTTCCGGCTCTGCAGCCAGACAGTAATATCCTTTATTATCCTCACGCAGTGCCTCAATGGGAATGACACAAGGGTATGCCCCGGACTCCATGTTCACGGTAAAGGATACCAGGTCTCCCAGCCTTCCCTCGCCTTCCTGTATCCAGGCTGTTACCTGTATTTTCCCGTCCTCTGCCATCTGGTCCACGGATTCCACTTCTGTTTCCACATTCTTTGACTGTCCCGCCATCTTCACCTGCATCATGACACCCTTTTTCAGAAGACCTGCCCCGGCTGTCTCCTTGTCAATCTGTGCCCTCATCTCCAGGCCCCCCACAGCCAGCCTGAGCTGGTGTCCGTCCTGTATCCTGTCCCCTGCCTGTAATCCGGTATCCACTACAACCCCATCCACCGGTGCCTTGATTTGTCCTTTGTTATCTATGAATTGCTCTATCTTTCCCAGCTTTTTCTGAATTTCCTCCATGTCAAGCTTCATGGACTCCTGTTTCAGACCTGACATCTCCCTTCCGGCAGCTTCCCCTGCCGCTGTACCGGCATCCGATACCCTCGCATTTTCCACCTTTTCCATGGCCTGATACAGGCCTTCCTCCAAATCCTGAACCTTTCTTCCAGCTTCCTTAAGCTTCTCATCCTCAGCCTTTAATGCATCCTCATACGCCTTTAGCAAGTCGTCCTGATTTTCCCTTTCCCCGTAATCCACATCCTCATAATCTTCCTCGGCCGCATACATTTTTGCCCTGGCCTCCTCCACCTTCAGGTCCTCTTCCTCCCGGATGTCCTCCAAATCCTCCCCCGCTCTCTCAAGTTCCAGCTCAGCCCGTTCCAGCTCTTCATCGGATCCCCCCTGCTCCTCCAGACGGTCCAGTTTTTTCTGTTTATCCTCCACCTCCCGCTCCGCCTTTCTCACAGCAGAATCCCTGGATTTCTGGGCTGACTCATATGATCTTCTGGCACTTTTCATGGCCTTGCGGTTATCCTCCTTCACCTGTTCCCTGGTTCTGTTCTTTTTCTGCACATAATCGTGTTCCAGCTCAATGGATGCCTGCTCATGGTCCTCCTTCGCCTCCGCAAAATCCTGGTTTCCCAGCTCCAGGGCTCTCTGGGCAGCGGCCAGCTGCTGCAGAGCCAGGGTCTCTTCAGTCACCCGCGGCACTGAGGCAAGGGACATCTGTTCCTGTTTCAGCGCCAGCTCTGCCTTTTTGTATTCCAGGGACAGGGCGTCGCGCTCCTCCTCAAGTCCTTCCATCTGAAGGGTCAGGACCGTGTCTCCTGCCTTAACGGATTGTCCGGGCCTGGCTGCAATTTCCTCCACCTGCATATTCTCCGGCAGTGATATGTATACCGTTCTTCCGGCAGTAAGCTCTCCCTCTCCCTGTATTGTGTAGAGAACCACATCCTGCTTTCCAAACCCTGTATTCACCCGTATGACGGTAAAGGAGTCCATGGCTCTGGACAGAAAGGTCAGGGCAGCCATGAGGGCCAGGAATATGGCCGCTGCTTTTTTCACGTTCATTGACTCTCACTCCTTGATTCCTGATGCGGCAATCCCCTGCTCCAGCGTCTCCTGTCCCATAAGGAACAAAAGAACAGGAAGCACCATCATAATGACCGAGGCAGACCATGCAGCACCTGCCTTATCAGCCGTAATGTCCGGCAGGTAAAGGGACAGCGGCCAGAGTCTCTGCTCCTTTAAAAATGTCATGGGCTGTTCAATGGCATTCCAGTATTCCAGGAACCCCAGCACCAGCATTGAAATGATTCCCGGCCGTCCCACCGGTATTCCTACCTTCATAAATATAGAAAAGTCACCGGCTCCGTCCAGCCTGGCCGCCTCTATGAGAGGCGTTGGGATGGATGCAAAGAATTTTGTCATGATAAAGACGGGAAAAGCGGAAAAGATTCCCGGCAGAATGACAGCCAGATGGGTATTTAAAAGATGGAACCGCTTAAGGACCAGATAACTCGGGACCATGGTCACCTGAAAGGGCTGCATCATGAGAATGATATAGAAAAGAAACAATGCTCTCTTTCCGGGAAAACAGAAATGGGCAAAGGCCCAGGCGCCCGGAAGGGCTATAAGCAGCTGCCCTGCCAGCACCAGCCCGGTCTGCAGACAGGAATTCCAAAACATAACATAAAATCCCGGTGAATCCAAAAGCAGCTCCACAAAGGGGCTCAGGGTTGGGTAGGAGGGAATAAAAGCTGCCTTTATGGGAGCGTTTCCCATGCCAAAGACAGCGCCGAAACGTTCCAGCATTTCCCCTTCGGACATCAGCGCGCTGCCTGCCATGAGTAAAAGGGGAAGCCATATAAAAAGACACAGCAAAACGAGGACCGCATGTATTAAAATACGTTTTATCATCTCTTTTTCCTTTTCCAGGTCCACAGCAGCACCGGAATCATAATGGATACCTCCACCATCACGGATGCCGCGCTCATCTTCTGAATGTCCAGGGATACGAACCAATGGTTGAACAGGTGCTGGAGCATATAGATACTCTCATGTGGGTAATCCCCTGATATCAGGTATGCCTCCCTGAACACCTTAAAAGAATTGATAACAGACAACACCAGCACCAGAAAGGCCGTACTTTTCAGCCCCGGCAGAGCAATATGGAAAAAGCTCTGCCAGGAACCGGCTCCGTCCACCTTTGCTGCCTCAAAAAGCTCTTTTGGAATTCCGTCCAGTCCGGCCAGCCAGAGCATCATATCGTAGCCTGTGTTTTTCCATATATAGGTCAATACCAGGATATAAAAAGCACTTCCCTGATTCAGCCAGTCCTGGCTGCTCCCGCCTGCCCATACCACCATCTGGTCAAGAATCCCCTGGGGATAAAACAACAGCTTCCACAACAGTACAACGGAGGCCACCGGTATGGCCATTGGAAGCAGAATGGTTGTTTTATACAGGCTCCGGCTGTCCGCAGCTCCCGTCATAAGGATGGAAACCCACAGTGAAAAGGCCATCAGCACAGGGATGCACACCAGGATAAAATGCAGGGTATTCTTTACAGCCAGCCGGAATGCCTGGCTGTGAAAGACCTGTATAAAATTCTCCATTCCCACAAACTGTCCGCCCACTGCCTGAAAAAAGGAGCGGACCACCACATTCACAAAAGGTATGAGCACAAATACGGCTGTCCCCGCCAAACTTGGGGCCAGGAACAGCCATGGCCTCAGATTCCTGAGATAAATGCCAAATCGGTTCCCGGAAGATTGATTTATAGCTTTTCTACTCCGAAAAATACAGCATTGCCTTGTTCTGCGCATTCTGAGCCGCCTGTTCCAGGGACAGTCTCCCCTCAAAATATCCCTTTGTCTCATTGATGATAATATCCGTCAAAACCCGGTCCATCCGAATGGGGTGATCCGCCTTTGCCGCCACATCAAACACCAGCTGGCGTTCTTCCTTTGTAGGCCAGCTGCCGGTCAGCTCGTAACCGTCATCTCCGCTGACTGCAACGGATGTATCCTTATTATCTTCCCGATCCACCCAGTCCCGGACTGCCAGGGTATTGACCGGAAGGCCGTCTGAAAGGTCCTTTGACTGGACGTCGCGTCCCAGCACAAAGAGAATGAATTCCCTTGCCATCTCCTTATTTTGGCAGGCCTGGTTGATTCCCATGGTGCCTGAGGGCAGGTAGGAGGCGTTTACATTTTCCATGGTAAATCCGTGTTTTCTCTGTACTGCCAGAGGCAACAGGATATTGTACATACCATCTATCTTGTCGATTGCAACGGCACTCATCCCCTGGTCCACACGGCTATATTCGCTGCCCAAAAGTCCGTCCAATCCCGGCATAAGGTTATAGACATTGCCCCGTCCCCCATCCTCGGATTTATCAAAGGCAGACTTGGCGCCATTTGCCTCTCCCAGGACCTTCACTGTCTCCAGCAGTTCCTTAATTTTATCCGGATACGGCTTTCCTGTCCGCATATCCACGACTTCATCGTACCGCAGCATCAGTATCTGGCGCAGCAGACTTTCATAATTGGTTTTGGGCCGCAGGGGAAGATGGGACGGATCCTCCTGGTAGGCCCTCATGGCTTCCATGGACACCAGGCTGGCTGCGGCCTGGCTGTCCCCATAGGCAGCCAGCAGCGTCATCCTGGTGGGAATCTGGTAAATACTCCCGTTTTCCTCTGTATAAGGCTTTGACACCTGCTCTGTCAGCTCTCCCGAAGCTATCATGGGGCTTAAGAAATCCTTCATATCCTCAAGAATCCCCTTTTCTATATAGGATTCCGCCGGGAGACCGTCAAGAACCAGCAGGTCTGCACCATTTCCGCCTAAAAGCTCTGTATTGAGGGCTCTTATGGTATCAGATACCGTGGTGCTGCCCGACGTGATCTGGCCGTCAATCAATTCCACCCTGACATCCGGGTGTTCCAGCTGGAACATAGATGCAGCCTGGTGAATGGTATCTGTCTGTTCCAGGTTCAGCCCATATACAGTCAGCGTCTGGGTGGGCACGGAAGGCATCTGAGGGTCATAGGTATAATGCTTCAGCTCTTCCTTGTCATCCTGGGACATCCAGACATAAAAATCATTCTGGTTTCCCGCAAACAGCTTCCTGAGATTGGCGCTTGGAAGGCTCAGGGAATTAAGGGTGCCGTCAGCCACAGTCTCCCACAGGCTTCCCCCCTGGTTCATATGGTGGATTCCCCGGGGATTGGCAATGTATATTCCCCCGCTGCCGTCCGATGCCATGGGGGCCCACATGTCAAAATCTGGTGACTGAAATGGTATCTCCTCTTTAGCGGACGCCGACATGCCGGAAATATCGTAGCTGATATAGGAGCTTTCGCTGTACGTGATATACCGGTTTCCCTTGAGCAGGCCTGTTCCCTTCCATTCCATGGAACTCCACTGCTGGGGCAGTGAAAGAACCAGTTCTCCTTCAGGCGTGTACACATCCGTTACCCTGCTGTGAGACAGGAAAATAAGTCCCTCCTCGGACACCGCCGCAAAATCAGGCCTCACATCGTAATATCCCTGGTCATTTTTAACGGAAAACACCGGGTCCAAAAGCATCATGGGTTCCTGTCCCTCTGTCAGCTTCATCATATATGTCTTATAATCATCCCCGCCCTGGTACAGCACATACCGGTTTTTGTCCTCTCCCCATATCATATGCAGGGTCCCGTACGGAAACTCCAGTCCCTCCAGCAGGCTGTTGTCCTGTTTCTCCCACTTTTCACCCGTCCATATGTATCTGGAAGCTTTTTTGTCTTTGACCGTATACAGCTCCAGCACCTGGTCCCCTGTCTGGATGATATCGGCGGCTGTCTCCCCTTCTTCCAGGGAAATGCTTATACTGCTCTCCGCATATCTCCCCATCGGTCCCTCCTGCTGCTTTTCCTCCTGTGTCTTTGATTTTGTCTGCTGTTCACCTGTGCTGCCGCCTGCTGTACCGGACGGCGCAGCGCAGCCCCACAAACATCCTGACAGTATGCTGACAGCCAGACACAGGCTCATAAGTTTATTTTTCATTGTCATTTCTCCTCCCGGACAATCTTCATGTCCCCTGTATCATACCAGACAAATCTCTAAAAAAACTTAAAATTTGGAAGAATTTCTTTTAGGTTTTTTAGAGATTTGTCTGATATAATGGTTTTATATATCAATAACAATGAGGATGGTACAATGCGGATTCTATTGGTTGAAGATGATAAGGAATTATGTGACGCCATAAAGCTCCAGCTGGAGCGGGCGGGATACGAGACTGACTGCTGCGGCCAGGGGCAGGAAGCCTTTTATTATGCATCGGAATACCCCTACGATGTGATCATACTGGACCGGATGCTTCCCCAGATGGACGGGCTTGGCGTCCTGGGCGGCTTAAGGAGAATGAATATTACCACACCGGTCATCATCACCACTGCCCTGGACGGCATCAACGACAGGATTGACGGCCTGGACGCAGGCGCCGACGATTATCTGGTGAAGCCTTATGCTGCCGGGGAACTGCTTGCCAGAATCCGGGCCCTTACCAGGCGGCCGGGAAATTTTAAGCAGAGTCCCTCGGCCGCCTGCTCCAACATCAGCCTGGATCCGGAGAAAAGGGAGCTCACAGGACCCCTGGGAACCCTGCAGCTGAGCAAACGCGAATCCGCCCTGATGGAATACCTGATTCGCAATAAGGGCCAGGTCCTCCCCAGGGGGCTGATTCTCTCTTACATATGGGGTCCTGACTCAGATGTGGAGGAGGGGAATCTGGACAACTATATCTATTTTCTGAGACGTCGTCTCAAATCCATAGGAGCCCTGCCCCAGATTAAGACGGTCCACGGAATCGGATACCGCCTGGAAATCGGAGGGACCCATGATTAAGCGGCTCCGGCGGCAGCTTACCGCCCTTTTTACCATTACCACCGGACTGATTCTGACCCTGGTGGTCATCGGCATCCTGGTCATAAGCGCCAGGGAATTCAATAAAAAAAACCTGGACTCCTTTCAGAACCAAATCCTGAACATCACCTCACGGCTCCAGTCCGGCTCCACCGTCAGCTGTACCTGGCTGTCCAGGCTGGAAAGCGATAACCGCCTGATTATACATATCGAGGACAACGGCAGGCCTCTTCTCTACCACGGTTCCTGGACTCCGGACACCAGGCGGGACACCTTAATCATGCGGGCCAGGGAAGCTGCCATGGCCGAGCGCATTGACCCGTCATCAAGGCCGGTATCCTCATCTCTTCTCAGAAGCTCTGTATTTACAGTGACAGGAGACAGCAATGACACCTATCTGGGCAGCGTGCTTGTTCTTCCCACGCAGACAGGATTTCAGAGCCTTACACTGCTGGCCAGCAAGGACTCCATGGGATTCGGCCTGTTCCGTCAGGGTATCCTGTTCCTTCTTCTCAATCTGGCTGGTATCGCCGCGCTGATGTGCGTCAGCTGGATATTGGTGGGGAAGTCCTTAAAACCGTTGGAAGAAAGCCAGAAACAGCAGAATGAATTTATAGCGGCGGCATCCCATGAGCTGCGGGCTCCCCTTGCCGTCATCCGCTCCAGCATATGCGCTGCACGGACAGCTCCTGACCAGAGAGAAAAATTCATGGCTAATATAGACCGGGAATGTTCCCGCATGTCCTGTCTGGTGGGGGACATGCTGCTTCTGGCCTCGGCCGACACCGGACAGTGGAGTCTCAGGACCTCCTCCCTGGACATGGATACCCTTCTAATCAGTATCTACGAACGGTTTGAACCGCTGTACCAGAACAAGGGCGTCTGCCTGAAGCTGGACCTGCCCGAAGCCTCACTTCCCAGGATATACGGCGATGAAAACCGCCTGGAACAGATTTTTGCCGTCCTCCTGGACAATGCCCTGCGCTACACGCCAAAAGGACGCAGTGTCACTGTTGCCGCATCCGTACAGACAGATAAGCATCTGCTCTCCCGCAGCCGGAGCATAGTCTGCCTCACCGTGTCAGATCAGGGCAGCGGCATGGATGACGAGACCAAGAAGCATATATTTAACCGGTTCTACCGGGGAGACAGCGCCAGAAGCCACAAGCAGAATTACGGATTGGGGCTCAGTATTGCAAAGGAGCTGGTACAGCTCCACAAAGGCACCATAAGCGTGTCGGATTCACCGGACGGAGGCGCCTGTTTCCTGGTCCGTCTGCCCGCCGTACCCGAATCTCACCCTTCCAGCAGGTAACGGTCCACTGCCTCGGCGCAGCCGTCGTGGTCATTGTCAGCCACCACCACATCGCACAGTTCCTTTATGTGCGGCAGGGCATTGCCCATGGCAACAGAGAGACCGGCAATCCGAAGCACCTGGGCGTCATTATCGGCATCTCCTACAATGATGGTCTTATGAAGCGGTATGTCCAGATGTCCGCACAGCCACACCAGGCCGCTGGCCTTACTGACATTACGGGGGGACAGCTCCAGGGAAGCGCCTTCCGCAAAGGCAATAGCAAGGGGAAGCCCGCATATCCTGGAATGAAGCCGTTCCCGGATGTCAGCGGAGGCGGAAAACAGGTTCAGCTTCTCCACCGGGAAGGGATGTTTCCTGTAAAGGGCCCCAATGTCATCCGTCTTATTCACCACCCGGTCCATCATCTCCTGGTAGATGCCCATATGGTAATGACTGGTATCCGCCACCTGGCTTGCGTTTGCCAGAGCCTGTCCGCCGCTCATCATGTATACCATCACATCCTCATGGGCAGCTGTTTCAAGAACCTGTTCTACCAAATCCCGGGGCAGGGTCTCTGAATGGAGGATGCTCTGGTTCACCGCGTCGTAAATCAGGGCGCCGCTTTCGCATACATAGTGGCTGACATTGGCAAGGACATCCCTGAATTCCTCCAGCTCGCTGATACAGCGGCCGGTGGATAATATGACGCGTTTTCCCATACGGGCGGCGCGGTTTACGGCTTCAAGCGTACGGTGTGATATGGTCTTTTGGCTGTTCAGTATGGTGCCGTCCATATCAAAACCAATTAATTCATAGTGACTCATGAAGGTTCCTCTTTCATTTCCATTTTTCTCTCCTAAAGAATACACCCCATTTCCCAAAGTATCAATAACAAAATCACAGCTTCCCTCATGTTTTTTCCCATTCCCCTTTCTCATGGAATCGTAAGAATTTTTCAGCTTTTCTTCAAGTCTTATGGAGCTGATTGTATTATATTGGTTGTATGGAAGTATGATGGTCCGGAAATATGATTGGCCTTTATTGGCAGGAAGGGAGCGTTTCATGAAAGAAAAACACAGATTGATTCCTGTATTGATTTTCGCATTTATTTTGACTGTCCTGTGCACGGCTGCCGTATCACGTTGGTACCTGCTGCACCAGAAAGGCGGTACCTATAACTCCATTCTCCTGGGAAAGTTGGTTTCCAGCGACGGCAGGAAGCTGGTTTTACAGGGAAATATCACAAATCCCCAAGGCAGGAACGGACAGTATGCCATCACATACAGCCCCGGTATAACCGCGGCTGACAAAACCAAGGATTCTCATATAACACCGCCCACCGCCATCCCGCAGCTCCTTGTCACATACGGACCGGACAAAACGGAAATTCCTTCTTTTTCAGGAGGATATCAATTATATACGCCGGATGATGAGGGGACAGCAGAGGCTGTCATTGCCTGCGGAGCCGAACCTCTCTCCTATCTGGTCGGAAAGGTGCCGGACATTCCCTACGTCAAATTGGGAACAGATATTTCCCTGGAGTTCAGGGAAGGCACGGTCCCAGATTCGGTCACGGTTCAGGACCTCATACTCCGCGGCGACGGCTCCCCGAAATACACGGAACAGGTCACAGAGGATTTCACCCTGGCCTGTTCCGGCAGCACGGCCTGTTTTACCCTGGATATCAACAGCGCGGCTTTGCTGAGTTCTGATATGTCTTCGTATGAAGAAGCAGGTATTTTGAGAGGTTTTCGTGTAAACTGCCGGTGGGATGACAACAGCACGGCGGAATACGGCTTTGTCATCCGCACTGACGCTTCATCCACAGAAATCCGTAACCAGGCAGACTGACACCGGATGCTTCCATGAGGTCTCCTGTAACCATATCCCCATACATTCCGTCCCTTTCATCAATCCACGCAGTACGGCGTTCGCCGCTGAAATTAAAGAGACCGATGAGTTTTTCGCCTCTGCCGTCCTGCCTTACCATACCCAGGACAGAGTTGTCCCAAGTCTCCAAGGTGCGGAAAGGACACCCGGCATCCAATAGGGGTTCCCCGGCCCGTATGGCCTCCAATTGTTCCAGATTATGGAAAATACGGTTCTGGACTGTTTCTGGTTCATTTATCCGTTCCACCAGATCCCATTGAAATTCTCCCCTGTGTATATACCGGGAGTCCGGTGCCTTTTCGGGATTGTCCTTATAGGTGTAGTCATTGACCTGTCCCACCTCGTCCCCGCTGTAAAGCACAGGGATGCCCGACTGAAACAGCATGAACGCGTGGAGCATGGTATCCAGCCTGACAGCCTCCTCCATGGCCTGCCTGTCATGGCAGAATCCTGCTTTTTCCACACCGCACATGGAGGCGGTGGTTCCGCAGAACCGGGCGTCGCCCGTGGCCGGGTCGTCATTGTACAGGACGCCCCGGCTGAAACTCTCCGGTATCCTTCCTGTAAAGAAATCATTCAGAAATTTCTTATGGGGAACCTGCCTCATCCCCCACCTTTCCAAAAGAGGATAATCCAGTCCCCAGCCTATATCATCGTGACACCGCAGATAATTGAGGAAGGTACAGGCAGAGGGCAGGGAACTGACCGTCTCCATCTGGCTTTTTAAGAGCCTTACATCCTTTGTGGCTGCCGTGTTCCAGATGGCCGCCATGGTGGTCACATTGTAGAGCATATGACATTCCGGCTTTTCCACGGTTCCGAAATAAGGAGCCACCTTCTCCGGCTCCATGACCACCTCCCCCAGCAGCAGGATACCGGGACACACGATTTCGCCAATCATGCGCATCATCCTGACAATGGTGTGGACCCTGGGAAGATTGCGGCAGTCCGTCCCCAATTCCTTCCATATATAGGGAACCGCGTCAATCCTCAGCACATCCACCCCGCGGTTTGCCAGGTAAAGAAAATTGAACATCATCTCATTAAAGACAACAGGATTTCTGTAATTCAGGTCCCACTGATAAGGATAAAAGGTGGTCATCACATACTGCCCTGTTTCAGGCAGACAGGTGAAGTTTCCCGGCGCCGTGGCGGGAAATACCTGGGGCACCGTCTCCTCAAACATAGAGGGAACCGTCCAGCTGTCAAAGAAAAAATATCTGTCCTGATATTCCTTTTCCCCTGCCCTTGCCCTTTTAGCCCACCCATGATCCTCCGACGTATGGTTCATCACAAAATCCAGGCAAAGGCTGATGCCTCTGTCGTGGCATTCATGGGCCAGCTGCTCCAGGTCCTCCATGGTTCCCAAATCCTCCCTCACCTTTCTGAAGTCAGATACGGCATAACCTCCGTCCGAACGCCCCCTGGGGGTATCTAAAAGAGGCATCAGGTGGAGATAATTCACATGGCACTGAGCAATATAATCCAGCTTGCCTTCCACGCCCTTCAGGCTGCCGGCAAAATGATCCGCGTACATCATCATGCCCAGCATGGAGCTCTTTCTGTACCAGCACGGGTCCTCCTCTCTGGCAGCATCCAGCGCTCTGAGACACCCTGCGCGCTCCTTGTAAAACCCTTCCATTCCCTTTAACAGCCCGTCAAACATATCCTGACTGTTGTAGAGCTCCATATACAGCCATTTCAGTTCGTCCATATGCTTATCCAGACGTTTTCTGTAGATGTTATCGCGCTTCATCCCCTTCATATCCTCCTTAAATGTACCTGGAACGCCTGGTATTCCCCTGTCCCGGACGGAATGGGGATTCCGGCCGACATAAGGCCTGCTCCCGGATATTCGGTCCCTGTATCCTCATCCCTGTACATGGCCTCGGGATCCAGCCCCTCCAAAGGGATATACAATGACAGCGGATTGCCGTGGGTCTCCAGAGCAACTGTATTTAACAGCGCCTCCCCCTTATCCTCACTCACAAAGAGCCATGCGGCCGCTTCCCTGTCCTCAAAGGGATTCGTCAGCCGGTAATACACCCCGTCATGAATCAGATGCCAGTATTTATGGTACGCGTTTATCTGCTCCCTCACGCAATTCTTGTCTTCTTCCGATATGGCGCTTAAATTCAGCTCATATCCAAAACTTCCCGCCATGGCAACCACTCCCCTGGTTTTCATGGGCGTAATTCTGCCTGTCTGGTGGTTTGGCACTGCTGATACATGGGAACCCACTGCACTGATTGGGTAGCCAAAGGAAGTTCCGTACTGAATCCGGATGCGGTCCACCGCATCGGTGTTGTCACTGCACCAGATTTGGGGCGTGTAATACAGCATGCCTGCGTCAAAACGCCCGCCGCCGCCGCTGCACCCCTCAATCAGAAGGTCCGGATAGCGCTTTGTCAGACGCTCCAGGAAGTCATAGAGTCCCAGCATATACCGGTACAAAATACTGCCCGGACTGTCTCCACCCGCCATTTTACCTGCCGCGGAATATACGTCCGCTATGCTGCGGTTCATATCCCATTTCAGATACTCTATATGGGCGCTGTCAAGGACCCGGCAGATACTGTCAAAAATATAATCCGCCACCTCTTTTCTTGAAAAATCCAGCACCAGCTGGCTTCTGCCCCGGACCGGCTTTCTTCCGGGCACAGCAAAGGCCCAGTCCGGATGTTCCCTGTAAAGACTGCTGTCCTCAGACACCATCTCCGGCTCCATCCAGATTCCGAATTTCATTCCCAGGCCGTTAATCCGGCTAGCCAGGCTGCCCAGGGAACCGCCCAACTTTTTTACGTTTACCTGCCAGTCTCCCAGACCGGAGCAATCCGAATCCCGCTTTCCGAACCATCCGTCGTCCAGCACCATCATTTCCACGCCCAGTTCCTTTGCCTGTCTTGCGATATCCAGTATCTTTTCTCCGGTAAAATCAAAGTAGGTGGCTTCCCAGTTGTTGATCAGCACAGGCCGGGGAATGATCTTGTACTTTCCCCGGCAAAGGCTGTGGCGCATGGCCTTATGGATGCTGCGCGACAATGTACCCAGCCCATGGCCGCTGTACCCCATGATAACCTCAGGCCCAAAGAAAATCTCCCCAGGTTTAAGCTCATAGGAAAACATCTCATCCTGAAGCCCCATAGACATCCTGGTCTGACCGTACTGGTCCGTCTCCGCCTCTGCCTTAAAGGCCCCGCTGTACACAAAGGACATGCTGTAACAGGGGCCATGGTTTTCGGTTGTCTCCCGTCCTGCCAGTATCAGAAATGGATTATACTGGTGGCTGGAAGTCCCTCTGCGGCTTCCTATGACCTGGGCGCCGTGGCACAGGGCGGTTCTCTGGAAATTGCGCTCCATTGCGTGGCGTCCGTAAAACTGAATCAGATCGTATTCCCCGTGAAGGAAGTCCAGACATGCACTGTATACCCGTTTCAGGGCTGCCGGGCCATTCCCTTCATTTTTCACACAGACTGCCCTGGTAATAATGTCGTATCCGGGGAATACGCCGTAGAGCAACGTAACCGCCAGTCCGCTGACCTGGTCTGTCAGGTGTATCTTAAGGCTCTCTGCGTCCTCCAGGCCCTCCCCATACATGGAAGGAAGGCCTGGAAGGCTGTATTTCCCTTTGCTTATTTCATATCCTCCATAGCGCAGATTCAGCCCATAGGATTTGTCAGCCTGTTCCACTGCAAGGGCAGGGCTTCTGAAGTCCCCTGAGCCCTGATGTGGATATTCCTGGGGAAGGGCGTCCAGGGAATAGGTTCTGTCATCACCTGCCTCATATGGATTGGGTGAGAACCCCCGGTCCCCAAAGGTAAGCAGATATTCCATGGAGCCCTCTGTCCTGTCCCCGTAGTACAGGTGAAGCAGATTCCCATAGGAATCTGCCTTCATCTGATATGTGGAGTGGTCCGTGTGAAGGGTGAATATCCTTCCATTTTCCTGATACTGTATTGCCATGTGTCATCCTCCGTCTCTGTTATCCGTCTCTGTTTTCCGTCTCTGTTTTTCGTCTCTGTTATCCGTCTCTGTTTTCTATCTTTATCTCCATCTCTATTTTCCGCCTGTCATTGCAATTCCTTCTATAAACTGCTTCTGGAATACCAGATACAGAATCACCATGGGAACCATAGCCAGGACAGAGCCTGCCATCAGCACCGGATAATTGGTGGTGAACTGCCCTCTCAGGGTAGAAAGACCGGCAGACAAGGTCATCATGTTCAGATCCGTGTTGGCAATCAGAGGCCACATCAGATCTGCATAAGCGAACACTGCAGTGAAGATGGTAAGGGCAGCCATGCTGGCCTTGGTCAGAGGCATCATGACCTTGGTAAAGGTCTGCCACTTGGTGCAGCCGTCCAGGTATGCGGCCTCCCCCAGCTCATCCGGAATGCCCATGTAAGCCTGCCTGAGGAAAAAGGTGCCGAACGCGCTGACTAACCCCGGAAATACCAGCGCAAACATGCTGTTTGTCAGTCCCATTCTGGCTAACATCTGGTACTGGGGAATAATAAATATCTGGGACGGCAGCATCATCTGTACAATCACCAGGGAGAACAAAAGATTCTTTCCCCTGAATTTAAGCTTTGCAAATGCGAACCCGGCTGCTGAGGAAAACGCCACCGCGCAGAGCACCCGAAACAGAATCAGCAGCGCCGTATTCACATACAATTTCATAAAGGGCAGGGAGGCGATGGCTCGCAGGTAGTTCTCCTTCATCCACTGCTTCGGCAGGATGGTCGGCGGAATCTGTACGCTCTCCCCTGCCGACTTAAAGCTGGTGAACACCATCCATATAAACGGGAATATCATAAGCAGGGCTCCCGCTCCCAGGGCCGCATACACAAGGGCGGTATTAATACTGCGGTTTGTCTCCAATGATTTCATATTTTCCCTCCATCCTAAACTTCATAGTTGACCCACTTCTTCTGTCCCCAGAACTGCAGAGCTGTCACGGCTCCTATAAGCAGTACGGTCCACACAACAATGGCGGAAGCATACCCACGGTTTCCTGCCACAAAGGACTCACGGTAAAAGAGATACATCAGTGACTGGGCGTTTGTAAGGGCCGGATTGGTCTGGTCCACCATCATGTAAATCAGGTCGTACACCTTAAGGGATGCCATGAGCCGCATGATTAACACCACAAAGAGGGTGGGCGACACCATGGGAAGCGTAATCTTAAAAAACTGCTGTATTTTGGAAGCCCCGTCCAGGCTGGCGGCCTCATAGTAGCTCTTTGATATGTTCTGTATTCCTGACAGCAGCAGAACCGCGTCATATCCCACGGCGCTCCAGACTGCCACCACCGCACAGGCCGGAAGCACCAGCTTGGGGTTGGTCAGCCAGTTTATCCTGCTTCCGATGATCTGGTTGATAATGCCGTACTCTGCGTTGAAAATCCATTTCCACACCATGGCTATGGCTGCCGGCGCAACCACCATGGGCAGGAAATAAATGGCTCTGAAAGCAGCCTTTGCCCGAATCTTCGCATTGAGCAGCACAGCGGTCAGCAGGGAAAGGAAAATTCCCAGGGGCACGGTCAGAATACAGAAGTAAATGGAATTCCAGGTGGCCTTCCAAAACTCCTTGTTCCCACACATCTGCACATAATTTTCCACTCCGCTGACCTCATAGTACCCAAAGGGATGGGTGGTGGAAAAGCTCAGTACCAGGGTCTGCAGGAACGGATACACGTTCAGCACAATCAGACCTATTATCGTAGGGGCAATGAGCAGATAGCCCCATTTTGCATCCTCTGTCAAATATTGTTTCTTACCCATCATTCTCCTCCAGTCCTGCCATCATTACGGCGCCTTTGCTTCATCCACCAGTATCTGCATATCCTCCAGTCCCTGGTCCAGACTCAGCTCACCGCTGTATATCTTTAACAGCAGGTCGTTAATCTGGGTTTTCCAGTTGGGTCTGGATGCATTGTTGACGCTCTGTACACCATAAGGAAACATATCCACGCATTTTTGGACATCCAATTTGTAGTCATATTGGTCAAAGGCGCTTATCCACGTATCCTCCAGCCCCTTGTAGGCCGGTATGGCTGCGCCTGACAGCCCCTGGACCCTCTGTCCTTCCTCGGAACCTGCAAATTTCAGGAAATCCCTTGCGTATTCCAGCTTCTTTCCCTTGGCTCCGGTGGAATAACACAGGCCGTTGGATATGGTGGCTCTGCCGTCTCCCCGGACCGGGTCCGGGCACTTGGGAAGCACGGCCACATCCCATTTTCCGATCATCTCCTTGTTATTCTCCATAAAGGAAATAAGGTTCCAGTTTCCCTCCAGGTACATGGCCCCCTGCTCTGACATGAATGCGTTGCCCGGAGCCGTCTCAGCAAAATAGTTCTGGTCAGGGCACCACGGCTCCTTCTGAAGACCGATATAAAATTCCATGGCCTTCCTTGTGCCGGAATCCAGAAACCCTGCCCTGGTCTTATCCTCGTTCAGTATGTAGCCTCCTGCCTGGTATACGAAATTCCAGTATCCCAGCTGCTCATCCGCATATGCCATATATCCGTATTTTCCGGTTCTTTCATAAATCTGAGCCGAAGCCGACGTAAGGTCATCCCACGTCCAGGACTCATCAGGGTAAGCCACCCCTGCCGCATCAAACATCTCTTTGTTATATACCAGGCAGACCGTATCCTTATCCTTGGGAACCCCATACATCCGCCCGTCGGAGCCCCTGGCATTTGCCAGCGAAATATCCGAAAAATGGCTGGTATAATAATCCGGCTCCACATCGTCATATAAATCCGTCACATCCTCCAGTTTTCCATAATCCGCATATTTAAGAATCTGATTGGTGTGCATCCAGAAGATGTCCGGCAGCTGTCCTGATTCTGCCGCCGCATCCAGCTTGGTCCAGTACTCATCCCAGCTGGTAACCTGAACCTGGATTTCCACCTCCGGGTTCTTATCCATATAAGCCCTGGCTACTGCTTCCATACCGCCTCTCTGGGCATTGTCCCAAATCTGGAAGTTCAGATGCACCAATCCATCCGAGGCCCTTGTTCCGGAGCCGCATCCTCCAAGCAAAGCAGCCCCCAGCACGGCTGCGGCCGCTGTGAGAATTCCCTTTCTGAACGTTTTAAGCATAATATACCCCCTGTCATCCCTGTTCCTTCTATTCTAAAACCATCCAATTTGTCGCCTTCATTCCATCCGGATTTCTTTGATAACTACATGATATCATGGGTTTTAAGGCAGGTAAATATTCTGCTTACACAAAAAATATACCCAAATGCTATTTTTATACCTATAACTTGATATAGGCTGGCATTTGGGTATATAATGATTAAAAAGGGGGTTTTCAGGCAATGAGCAATGTACTGTTTTCTATATTTCCCAACGAGCGCTTCGTGGATTTGGGGTTATATCAATACGGCTGGGAACAGTGTGAACCGCTGCACTCTTATGGTCCCTACGCCAGGAACCACTATCTGTTCCACTACTGCATATCCGGCACAGGCACCCTCATATCCACGGATTCCAAAGGGGAATCCCACACCTACCAGATTAAAAGCGGGGAAGGGTTCCTGATTTATCCCAAGCAGATCAACACCTACTTTGCAGACAAGAACCATCCATGGGAGTACACCTGGGTGGAATTTGACGGCCTCCGCGTAAAGGAAGCCCTGGAGCTGGCAGGACTGACCATGGATGCCCCTGTATACCATTCCAACGCCCGTGACCTAAGCCTGGATCTGAAAAATGAAATGCTCTACATTGCCAGGCACTCCGACCAGTCGCCCTTCCACCTGATTGGCCACCTTTATCTGTTCCTGGACTATCTGACCCGCTCATCTGCCTCCCGCAGGCTGTTAAAGACAGGCCGTCTCCAGGACTTTTATATCCGTGAGGCCACATCCTTCATTGAGCAGAACTTCCAGAACGACATATCGGTGGAGGACATTGCCGCTTTCTGCAATCTGAACCGCAGCTACTTCGGCAAAATCTTCCGCGACGCAGTGGGTAAGAGTCCTCAGGAATTTCTTATCAGCTACCGCATGACCAAGGCCGCCGAACTGCTAAAGCTTACGGAGCTGAGCATAAACGACATCAGCAATGCTGTGGGTTATCCCAACCAGCTCCATTTTTCCCGCGCTTTTAAAAAAACATACGGCATCCCGCCCCGCCAGTGGCGCCAGGAAAACAAGATGGCTCCTGCCACCTAGGGCCAGGAGTATTTACTGCCGTATCATATACAGACATATGGTATACAGCCGTATACTTACAGATACTTCTCCTCATACTCCTCCACGGGTATGGGCCTGCTGAACAGGTATCCCTGGGCTGTCTCCACCCCGCAGGTACGAAGCACGGACATCTGCTCCTCTGTCTCGATTCCCTCTGCCACCACCCGGATTCCCATTTTTTTGCAGATTCCCGCTATGGACTCAATGATGGCCTGGGCCTTGGGGTTATTGACCATGTCGTCCACCATGGTCTTATCTAATTTGAGCACGTCGAATTCCACTGAGGATAACAGGGACAGATTCACATACTCTGTTCCAAAATCATCCAGGGCAACTGTAAATCCTGCCTGGCGCAGTTTCCCTATGAGCTCCTTTAAGTCAATTTCCGGCGCGTTCCGTATGCTCTCTGTTATCTCGATTTCCAGCAGTCCCGGAGAGATTCCATATTTATCACACAGCTTCACCAGCTGTTCCACAAAGGAGGGCTGGGCCAGGGAAAACCTGGAAAAGTTCACTGAAACAGGAAATGCCTGCTTCTCCCGGTCAGCCCACTCCTTTACCTTGGAACAGATAAATTCAAAGACAAAGAAGTCCACCTGGCTGATGGTCTGGGCTTCCTCCAAAAGGGGCAGGAAATTGCCCGGCAGCACCATGGACCCTTCCTTGGACTGATATCGTATCAGCGCCTCTGCCCCCACCGCGGACCGGTCCGCAGAGGAAACCTTTGGCTGCACATAGACCACAAAATGATTCTTTCCCAGTTCGTCTGCCAGTACTTCCGGGTTGGACAGATTGATTACCTCGTCGCTCTGGTGCCTGTAGCGCCGGGACACAGGACTCCGGCGGTAAAATTCTTTCTTATCCTCATACATCCTTGCATCTGCATCCGCAATAATTTGGGACAAATCATCGCTTCCCTCTGCCCAGCGGCTGCCCACGGCTGCCCTGCATATGGAATCCCGCTCAAAATTCTTCCTGAGCAGCTCCACCTTTTCCTCAAATACTTCCTTGCTCCATTCCCGGCAGATGATGACAAACTCATCCCCGCCGATTCGGTAGAAATCAGCTCCCTCAAACGTCTCCCGCATCCTCCTGGCGCATTCCACCAGTACCTTATCTCCAAATGCGTGGCCTCTCAAATCATTGATATCCTTCAGGCCGTTGACATCCAGATATACGATGCCCACCGGGGAATCCGTAACTCTCAGGTTATCCGTATCGGCAGTATACCGGTTGCGGTTGTAGAAGGAGGTCAGGGTGTCATGATAGCTGAGCCTGTTTAATTCCTTTTCATTCTCATCCCTGCGGTAGGACAGCATAAGGAAATAACCCAGCGTGCGCAGAAGGGGGCCGATATTGACCAGCTGTTCCAAAGGTGGATTATCCACTCCAATGGCACCGCAGAAATGACCGTCCCGTTCCAGAGGCGCCGCCACCAGACTGGTGATCCCCTGGGCCGTTAAAATCTCATACTCATTCCTGTAGTTCTCCTTCAGATCCTGCACATCCTCTAACACCATACATTCCTGCCGGTCAAAGATTTTAAGCCACCGGTCGATGAATTCCAGAGGCAGGCCCTGCAGTGTATCCATCTGGGATTCCACACCCTCGGCGCACCACTCGTATTCATTGTACAGCTTACCATCCCTCAGCATGAATACATAAGACCGGTCCGCGTTCATGAACCGTCCCAGTTTATCAAGGATGACGGTTAGCGTATCCCCGATGCCCCTGTCCTCATAAAGGCTGCGCACACAGTCCACCAGCATATCCTCTGCGCGAAGGGCAAACTTAAGGCTCTGTTTCTCCTTTTCCGCTTCCGTCACATCAAAGGCAATCTCCAGACGGGCCGGCCTGTCATTCCATTCGATCAGGCGGTCCTTTAACAGATAATGGCGGCCTGTTATGGGATTGGTATTCTCCCACGTAACAATATTACCGTAATCCGTAAAATGCTCACTGCAGAACGGACATGGCTCACTGAGCCCATGGAATACCTCATAACAGCGCTTTCCTTCAATGGAATCCAGATGAAAATTTCTCATCCCGGCCTCATTCAGAAACAGCAGCTCATGGGTCTCCACATCCGAGACATACATCATCTCGGATATATCGTTGAGGGGCGCGCGAAGCGTATCCCACATACGGTCCAGACGCTGCTTCTGCTGCCGGTTGGCATTTTCCTTTTCCCGTATAACGGCCTGCATCTTATCCTGCCTGCGCTCCTGCCATACCAGGATTCCCCACACACCCATGGCGCCAAGTATCAGAATTCCGAATCCCCTGCTGGTGCGGTTCACCTGTTTCTCAGTATACTGCTCCGCCGCTGTCACGGTTGTATCCGCCAGCTGGAAATAACGCTCGCTGAGTTCAAACAGCTCTTCTGAATCCTTCCCCTGCCTCACCAGCATGATTTCTTCTTTAAGCACCTGCCACTGGTCCTCCATGGATGACAGCAGCTCCTGGTAGGCCTGATCATTCAAACGGATGAGGCGGTTTTCCCCCACCCCGGTGGCCAGCTCCTCCATAATGCCGTCCAAACGCGCAATAAGGGCGTCATCCGTCCGCCCTTTCAATTCTTCCTTTACAAGGCGTTGGGTGGCGCCTCTGACAACACCTGTATAGTTGATGACCCTGGCATTTCCCTGGAGATTGTGTATGGACACAAGGGACAGGCCTCCCAGTCCCACCAGGGACAGGAAAAGAACAATGGGAATCAGTCTTTTCTTCATACGTACCATCCTTCATAACCGGATGCTCTCCGGCACTTTCATATCTTAAGTATAACACTTAATTTCATTAAATCCAGCAGGATTTTACTATTTATTCTAATTGTTACCACAGGGGTGACTTCCTTCTGAAAATGTTATATAATATTGGGTATCAAAGCAATGCGGAGAACAGATATGGATTTAATCAACCAGTTCATAGAGAATTACAAGAAAAAGATGAACTTTTATGAAACAGCCGGCCGGATGGCTGCCCGGCAGTTAGAGAGCGCCCTTCAGGCAGCCGGTATACGGGCCATCGTGACCTCCCGCGCCAAAGCCCCGGGGCGTCTGAAAAGCAAGGTCCTCATACGCAATTCCAGGCGGGCGGTCCCCTATAAAAACATGCGTGAAATATACGAGGATATCGCAGATCTGTGCGGTGTCAGGGTGTCACTGTACTTCCCCGGTGACCGCGACAAGGCGGACAGCCTTATCAACGACCTTTTCACCCTTCTGGAGACCAAGCAGTTTCCGGAACAGTCCAAGGCGCCTTCTTATAATAAGCGTTTTTCCGGTTACTGGGCCAACCACTACCGGGCCCATATGAGGGAGGAATCCCTGGACCGTTCCCAGAAAAAGTATACCACGGCCCGCATTGAGATACAGGTAGCTTCGGTCCTTATGCACGCCTGGTCCGAGGTGGAGCACGATCTGGTCTACAAGCCCCTGCAGGGAACCCTGTCCGATGAGGAGCTGGCGATTCTGGACGAGCTGAACGGCCTGGTCCTTGCCGGGGAAATTGCCCTGGAGCGCTTGCAGAACGCGGGCAATGAGCGCATACGGAACAAAAATGCAGAGTTCGGTTCCCAGTACGAGCTGGCTTCCTACCTGTATAATTATCTCAGCAACAATTTCCGTCCCGAGGACATAGAGCTGCGCATGGGGAATATTGAGCTGCTGTTCAAACTCAGCAGCCGCCTGAAAATAAACAGCGTAAAAGAGCTGGAGCCAGTGCTCAAATCCGTGAAATTCGAGAAGGACCGGCGCAACATTTCCCAGCAGATCATTGACCAGATGATTACGGGCAGTGAAAAGCGTTACCATATTTACCAGGAGCTGCGGGCCGGCCAGGACGGCATAGGCGAGGACGAGCGCCATGCTGTGGAATATTTTTTCAGCCAGTGGGTTCCCCTGGAGCAGCTGCTTAACCGCGTCTCCTCCAAAAACTCCCCCAAGGTGCGGGGAGCCTTCAATATCAACACCCTGAAGCGGCTGAATCTGCTGGACAAGGAGTGCATCAACCAGATTGTGTCCCTGCGCAAGATCCGCAATGTGCTGATTCACGATATTGAAATTCCGGAAGCAGATTATATCAACCGGCAGGGAGACGAAGCCCAGTCCCTGTTCCACAAGCTGTCGGAGCAGTTTGCCGCCCCGGCTTAAGATCAAAGGTTACTTAAACCGGCTGCTTTTGGCGTTTTTCGTGGATGGTAATGGGGCACAGGCATCCGGGGCGGGCCATGGCGGCGGGCACAGGCCGTCATCATCCCCTCCCCCAGAACCTGCGGATTTCATCCCGGCTCAGCCCCAGCGCAAACTCCTTTTTCAGCACCAGGAACTGTTCCAGTTCCAGCAGACCCAGGTACAGTAAGGCCCGGCTCTCAAATTCCTGCCTGCGGACAGGAAGAGGCTGGGCCTTCATTTGTAATTTCACCTGTTCGAGCTCATCCAGCAATCCCAGGGCATTGTTCCTTTCGTGGAAAGAACCGCTTACAGATTGAAGCAGGTCCGCCACCACCAGCGCCTGGTCCGGTGTGGACTCCATTCTTGAAAAGCAGTCCCGCATCCTGCAAAGGATGGCAAACTGGTTCTTCCTCAGCCCCATATAGGCAAGATAATAGCGTGTGTCCGCCAAAAGACTGTTCTCCATCCCCTCGTAGGCTCTGCGTTCGCCCTGCTCCAATGCCTGCCCCAATGCCTGTTCCAGGGCCTGAAACCCGCGGCCGTCCGGCTGCTCCCCATTCTCTCCCGGTGTTCCCAGCTCTGATGCCATCCGGCTCAGCAGGCTGATGAACGTTTCTTCAATCTCCCCCTGTGCAGAGCGTATGGCTGTCTCCGATCCGGGAATATACAGGTTGAGCACAACGCCCACTCCCGTGCCCACAAACAGCAGAAGGGCTTCATTGGCAATATCCGCCATTCCCATGGATCCCTCAGCCAGAATATGGGTCATCAGGACCGTGTTCACGGATATCCCCTCCTGTATGCCCCATTTCATACACAGCGGGGTAAACATCAGAAGAAAAATCCCCATTGCCAAAGGCCGGTACCCTGCCAATGCAAAGGATACCGGCCCCAGGACCATTGCCGCCAGGAAAGCAAGAAACCGCCTGCCTGTAACCCGTATGGTTTCCCGCTTCGTATCCTGGATACTGAGCAGGGTAATCACACCGGCAGAGGAGCTGTATCTAAGGCCCAGCGCCTGGGCAGCCGCCATGGCCAGCATGCTTCCCACGGCTATTTTTAGGATTTTAAGTAAACGGCTGTACCTGTGCATATACACCTCCCGGTCACTTTATGACCCCTATTGTCTGTCATTATCTGTCATTGTCTCCCAATTGACCGGCATCCATACAAGCCAGGGACGGACGAGGCCGGCTGCCAGACCGGCTTATACCCCGCCGGAATGCTCTGCCAGCTTATGCTCTGCCGGAATGCTCCGCCAGATAAGCATCCAGTATGGCCGCTGCCAGTCCAACCAGCGCCTTGCAGGGGCGCGACTGGTAGTAGGCTTCGGTCCTGTCAGACGGTATGAAGCTGTCCTTTCCCGTTCCCTCCAGGCCCAGACGTTCCCGGCACAGCAGCGTTCCCGTCCTCTCCTTTTGCGGCTGTCATGTCCTGACACCCCTGTTCCTGCCGGACAGCAGAGAACCGGCTGTCCGCCGGCCGGTTCTCTGCCTCCGGAATTCTCCGGAAAAATCACTTGAAATTATACTCAGTTACAATCTTCTCACGCCCGGTGGTCACATCTGTAAAATACTCATACAGGCAGATTCCCAGGTAAGAACCCGATATATTCCACACATTCCTGTACCCCCGGTTCACAAGGGCCATACACGCATTATAGCTTCTCTGGCTGGAGCGGCAGTGGAGATACACAGGGCGATCCCTGGGTATCTCATCCAGACGGTCCCGAAGCTCCGACAATGGGATATTGACGGATGTCTTTAAATGGCCCAGGCCGTACTCATTCTTTTCGCGCACATCTATAATGCACGCGCCTGTCTCCACCAGCTCCCGCACCTTCGTCACAGGCACCTGCCGCACTCTTCCATAGAGCAGATTCAGGGCCGCCAGGGCTGCCTGGTTTACCACATCCTTGGCAGTGCCGAATACCGGGGAATAACACAGCTCCAGCTCCTTCAAATCCTCCAGGGTGCCTCCCATGGAAATCATGGCCGCAATGACATCTATCCTCTTATCCGCATTTCCCCGTCCAATGGCCTGGGCTCCCAGAATCTTTCCTGTGGGATATTCATAAACCAGCTTAAAGTGCAGTGGAGCGCTTCCCGGCATAAGCCCCACCTTGTCCGTGGGTATGATATACACAGAATCATGGGGAATGCCGGCTTCTGCGGCTGCTTTTTCGTTCAGTCCGGTGGCCGCTGCGTTCAGGTCAAAGATACGGACCGCACAGGAACCAATGACCCCCTTGTTATTATGGGGTATGCCGTACATATGGTCTGCCGCTGCCCTGGCCTGTCTCTGGGCCGGTCCCGCCAGAGCCAGTCTGGACGGCTTATGGGTCAGCCGGTTAAACACCTGGATGGCGTCTCCCACCGCATAGATGTCAGGGTCACTGGTCCTGTAATTATGATCCACCTTAATGGCCCCAGTCTCTCCCAGCTCCAGCCCCATATCCTTAGCAAGTCCGGTCTCAGGCGCAACACCGATGGCCAGCACAGTCATCCCTGCCCTAACAGCCTTACCCGAAGCCAGGGTAATGCTGTCTTCCCCGATGGCGCTGACACCGTCATTTACGATTACATCCACTCCATGGTCCAGCAGCTCCTTCTGGAGCATCTGAACCATATCATAATCAAAAGGCGCCATAATCTGGTCCTGGGCCTCAATGACAGATACATGCCTTCCGTCCATGTTCAGATTCTCGGCCACTTCAATGCCGATGAATCCTCCTCCCACCACAGCCACATCCCGGATCTGGCAGTCGGTGACAAATTTCTTCAGGTTCACAATATCCGTCACATTCCTTACAGTGAATACATTGGGCCTGTCCACGCCCTCTATGCTCTTTGGCCGGATGGGACTCGCCCCCGGAGAGAGGACCAAAATATCATACCGCTCCTCATAGACATCCCCGGTACACCCGTTTTTTACCCGGATGGTTTTCTTCTCCCTGTCCACTGACAGCACCTCGCTGTCCGTTCTCGCCTCTATGTCATACTGCTTCTTAAACTTCTCCGGACTCATCATGACCAGGGCATCGCTGTTCTTTACCGTGCCGCTGAGGTAGTAGGGGAGGGCGCAGTTGGAAAATGACACATGATGACCTCTCTCAAACATGATAATTTCAGACCGGGCATCCAGTCTCCTGGCCCTGGCCGCCACAGACGCGCCGCCTGCCACACCGCCAACAATCAATATTCTCATTTGCTCTGTTCCCTTTCTTCTGATATAATTCTCTCAAAACATGCATCCGCAATGTCCGCAGCCATACAAATCATGTCGAGACAGCGGGTATCTTCTTTTTTATAGGTCTTAACCAGCTCACAGCAGGCATCCGAACCAAAACGCTCCACAAATTCCTCCGCAAATGCGGCCACAGCCGGTTTAAGCTCCGGGGTGGCATGAGCCCTCTCATGAATGAGCCGATAGCTGATGGCGGAACATCCTCCGCACAGCGCGCCGCACGCCTTCCCGCATCCCATTCCCCCTCCGAATCCGCCCACCAGCTTTACCGAATCATCCGGTATACCCAGGCAGTATTCATCATTCAGTGCCCGCAGCATGGCTTCCGCACAGTTATTATCCTTTTCGATGAAGTACTCATAAATCCTGTCCCTTGTCATCTTATCTCTCCTGTTCTCTCAGAGTATGATTGATCCATATTATAAATATTAGCACGTTCCAAGCCGTCAATGCAAGTTCTTTGACATTTTCCACTGAAAAGCCCCTTATCCTCATTTTTTCCTCTTCCTCTGGCAGGCATGAGACAGCGGCCCCCCGAATAAGCAGCGGGTGAGAGCCGGGAACGCAGGGCGGATGAGAAGCCCGCCCTGGCTGCGAAAAAGGGAGCCTGGTTTCCAGCGTTCCGGTGCATCCAATCATGATACACCGGAACCTGGAGCACCCGACTCCCAGTTCGCACTATTCTCCTAAATTCTGGAATACAGCCTTAAGCGCAGGATACATCTGCCTGAACTTGCTGTACTGTTTTTCATATTTCTCCGTCAGTTCCCCATCAGGTTCAATGGTTTCCGTCACTTTCACGATGCTGTCAGCAGCAGTTTTCACATCCGGGTACTCTTTGCAGCCCACGGCCGCCAGTATGGCGCCTCCCAGGGCAGGGCCTTCCTCATTTTCAACCACATCCACCTTTACATTCATGATGTTGGCCACCATCTTCTTCCACAGCGGGCTCTTTGCGCCGCCGCCGCAGATTTTAGTGCGGTCAATGCGGATGCCCAAGCTTCTGGCCACCTCCAGCGAATCCCTGAGTCCGTATACCACGCCTTCCAGCACGGCCTGGGTCATCTCCTCCCTGCTGGTATCCATGGTCATGCCGATAAAACATGCCCTGGCCCTTGGGTCGTTGTGGGGAGAACGCTCTCCCATGAGATAGGGCAGATAGAACACATGGTTCTCACCCAGCTTAACGATTCCCTCCTGTTCCCTGGAAAACTCCTTGGTCTTAAGGATTTCCTCCATCCACCACTTGTTGCAGGAAGCAGCGCTGAGCATACATCCCATGAGATGGAAATGTCCGTCCGCATGGTCAAAGGAATGAAGGGCATTGTTGCAGTCCACCTTAAAGCTCTCACTGGAAATAAAGATGGTTCCGCTGGTACCCAGGGAAATGTTGCAGCATCCCTCGCCAACGGTTCCTGTTCCAACAGCGGCAGCGGCATTGTCCCCTGCGCCGGCAATGATTTTTACATCCTGTGAAAATCCCAGCTCCTTAGCCAGTTCCTCCTTCAGATTTCCCACTACCTCATAGCTCTCATACAGATCCGGGAGCTGTTTTCTGGTAATGCCGCACAGCTCCATCATTTCCTCGGACCAGCACTTATGGGCCACATCCAGAAGCAGCATGCCGGATGCATCGGAATAATCCGTACAGAAGCTGCCTGACAGCCTGTAAGCCAGATAATCCTTTGGCAGCATGATCCTGCATATGCGCGCAAAGTTCTCCGGTTCATTTCGCTTCATCCAGAGAATCTTAGGGGCCGTGAAGCCGGTGAAGGCAATGTTGGCCGTGTAAGCGGACAGCTTTTCCTTGCCGATGGTCTGGTTCAGGTAATCTGTCTCCTTCTCGGACCGTCCGTCATTCCAGAGGATGGCCGGGCGGATGACCTCATCCGCCTGATCCAGTGTCACCAGACCGTGCATCTGGCCTCCGAAGCTGATGCCTGCCACCTGTGATTTGTCACACTCCGAGGTCAGCTCCTTCATGCCGTCCATGGAGGCCGTAAACCAGTCCTCCGGGTTCTGTTCCGACCATGCGGGATGGGGGAAATACAGGGGATACTCCCGTGAAACCACCTTGTGGATTCGTCCGCTTCCATCCATTAACAACAATTTTACTGCTGAGGTTCCCAGGTCCACTCCTATGTAAAGCATATCTTTCCCTCCCTGCATTTTTATGCAAATGGATTCTCTGTCTTATATCTTACGCTCTTTGGCTGGTTGTAGCCGATTTCCTCCACATCCACGCCAATGTACTTGAATACCTCAAACAATGCCTTGCCGTAGTTTCCGAAGGCAACAGCCCCGTGATGCGGATAGTTCTTCTCGATGAGCACATGGCGGTAGAACCTTCCCATCTCCGGAATGGCGAACACGCCGATGGAGCCAAAGGAACGTGTGGCAACCGGAAGCACCTCTCCCTGTGCAATGTAGGCTCTCAGCTTGTTGTCTGCCGTGCTCTGGAGACGGTAGAAGGTAATGCTGCCCGGCTTGATGTCTCCCTCCAGTGTTCCCTGGGTTACTTCGATTGGAAGAGCCCTGGCCATAATCATCTGGTACTTCATCTCACAGAAGGCCAGCTTTCCGGAAGCAGTGTTTCCGCAGTGGAAGCCCATGAATGTATCCTTAAGTGTGTAATCAAATTTGCCCTTGATATCAGCCTCGTACATATCCTTGGGCACGGTGTTGTTGATGTCCAGAAGGGTAACCGTATCCTGGCTGATAACCGTGCCGATGTACTCGCTGAGCGCTCCGTAGATATCAACCTCACAGGACACCGGGATTCCCTGGGCTGTCAGGCGGCTGTTCACATAGCAGGGTACGAAACCGAACTGTGTCTGGAATGCGGGCCAGCATTTTCCGGCAATGGCCACATATTTGCGGTAGCCCTTGTGCTCCTGCACCCAATCCTTTAAGGTCAGCTCATACTGAGCCAGCTTGGAGAGAATCTCCGGCTTCTTGTTGCCTGCTCCCAGTTCTTCCTCCATCTCCTTTACAATACCTGGAATCCTCTCATCCCCTGCATGCTTGTTGAAGGCCTCGAACAAATCCAGCTCGGAGTTCTCTTCTATCTCCACGCCCAGGTTGTAAAGCTGCTTGATGGGCGCGTTGCAGGCCAGGAAGTTAAGAGGTCTTGGGCCGAAGCTGATGATTTTCAGCTCGCTTAATGCAGCCACTGCGCGGGCAATGGGTACAAACTCATGGATCATGTCAGCACAGTCCTCAGCATCCCCTACCGGATACTCCGGGATATATGCCTTGATGTTGCGCAGCGCCAGGTTGTAGCTGGCATTGAGCATACCGCAGTATGCGTCGCCGCGTCCCTGGCACAGATTATCCCCGGACTCCTCGGCTGCTGCCACGAACATTTTAGGTCCGTCAAAATGCTTTGCCAGCAGGGTCTCTGATATTTCAGGGCCAAAGTTGCCCAGGTATACGCACAGGGCGTTGCAGCCTGCTTTCCTGATGTCCTCCAATGCCTGAACCATATGTATCTCGCTCTCCACGATGCATACAGGACATTCGTAAATTTCTGAAGCGTCATATTTAGCCTTGTAGGCTTCCACTAATGCTTTTCTTCTGTTGACAGAAAGAGACTCCGGGAAACAGTCCCTGCTCACTGCCACGATTCCGATTTTTACTTCTGGTGTATTGTTCATTGTACTTTCCTCCTCATACATGATTGATTTTTATTGTTTGCATCTGAAAAACATCCATTATCATCTATATCAGACACTCAGGTTCTCACCCTTAAGGCCGATAAAGGCTCCCTCCGGCAGACCGCCCTGGGCATGGCCGATAAGCCATTTATTCCTGGCAAATAAAAGCCTGTCCTCAGGGTCCTTCACTTCCACCGGCTCCATGTCCAGATTGGTGTCTCTTGGAAGGACAATCACGCACCTGAATCCCTCGTCCTTTACATGGCAGGGCGCATAGTGCAGGGTGGTTGCATATACCTCCACCGCTGTTCCTGCCGGAACCAGAAATGCCTCCATTCTGGATGTGTCGTATGTGTGGTCCTCCTCAATATCCTGCTGTTTTCCCAGTATCAGAATCAGGTCGTCCACAGCAATGTCCACTTCTGAATCCCGGTGGTATTCTACCGCATTCAGTTTCTTGTTATGTCCGTTGCAGCATCCTATCTGGATTGGCATTTGTCCGTAGATTCCATTCTCCAGCTCCTTTGCCGCAGGCAGGGCCTCCATCTCAGGCAGTGAGGGTATGTAAATAACATCCTCCGGTAAAGGCGTTTGCTCCATTGCCTTTAACAGACCGCTGAAATCATAACCTGTGATGACCCTTCCATAGGCTTTAAATGCCGGATCTGTCACCTTCTTGACTGTCATCCCCAATGTTCATACCTCCTTATATCGGGCCGTGCGATTTTCCATCAGCACCAGCCTGTTTTCTCTGGTATCCATTATAATATAAACGGGCAAAAAAAACGTGCTGTTATTTTACGAACTAACAGCACTTTTTTGCGATCTTCATTCCCCCGCCAATGACTTGCGGTTCCTCTGTTTTTGATTGGCCTGCTTCTGATTCATCTGCTTCTGATTCATCTGCTTCTGATTCACCTGTTTCTGGTTCATCTGCTTACGGTACTGGCTGGGCAGACAGCCGTACCGCTTTTTAAAGGCTTTGGCAAATGCCCTTGCATCGGCAAACCCATGGTCCAGAGCAATGTCCCCCACATAACGGTCCGAATTCAGCAATTCCCGCATGGCATATTTAACCCTCAAATCCATCAGGTATGTGCGGTATCCTGTCTGAGCATATTCCCTGAACATATGGGAGAGATAGGAGGGTGTAAAGCCAAACCTGGACGCAACCATTTCCAGGCTCAGCTCCTTATCATAGTTCTCCTTCATATATTGCGTAACCTGGGACAGCTTATCCAAATGCCGTTTTTGCTGCACCCGGACCTTATCAATCTGCTCAATTCTGAATTCTGTCACAATCAGATAGAGGAACTCCATAAACTGGCTCTTTACCTTCAGGCGATAGCCGAATTCCCCTTTCTCATACGTCCGGTACATGGCAGTGACCAGGGCTACCAGCCTGGCCTTTTGGCTCTCATCCTTATCCGCAAAGGTGATGCGGGACTCATCGCTCATATATCCCTCAAAGGATTTCATTGGGATCTGCAGGACAATGGTAATATTGGGGTCAGGGCATTCAATGGAATGGATTTCATTGGGATTCACTATGACAAAATCATTGGGCTTCAATGTGTATTGCCTGGAATTAATGAAAAAATCCAGTGTTCCCTCCAGCACAAGGAACAGCTCCACTGACTGGTGCCAATGCTTGCTTACCCGGTAATTCCCATCCCTCCCCTCGAATATAAACATCCGAAAAGGAAGATCATCATTGGGAATCACTGTCTCGTATCTGAAATCCATCCTGCACCTCCATTTCCTGCCTGTCATTTACGATTTACAATAATCTCGGCAAACCATATTTAGAAAACCGCCATCCTGTATTCCTGCAAGGCCCCTTTTGCCATATCTGTTATGACTCACACAGGCCTGTTCAGCTTAAAAATCACCATGGTGACTGTCCCTTCCTGTGCCCTTGTATTGCTGTTAAAATACAAGAACAGCGTAGTGGACTGGGGCACTTCCACAATGAGAGAACTGGCTCCAAATGCGCTGCTTCTGGCATTTGCCGTCCAAAAGTATATGCCATATTCAATGTGGGAACTTCCATTGTATACAGGTGTTATCTGCATATAACCGGCATCCGCCAGCATGGATGATACCTGATAGGATATGCAGTAGTACCCTGGAGCAAGCGTAATGCGGGTGGAATCTGTCAGGACAATGTTTCCCGTGGTATCCGCAACCCCCACTCCCACTGGTATCCGCTGGGCATTATTCCACAAGCCGGCAAACGTGATAAAGGATGCAAACACATCCCCTGCTGCGGGCCCGGTGGCTCCTGTCGTGCCTGTGGCTCCGGCTGGACCGGTGGCTCCGGTTGTGCCAGGGACTCCGGCTGGACCGGTGGCTCCGGTCGTGCCTGTGGCTCCGGCTGGCCCGGTGGCTCCTGTCGTGCCGGGGACTCCGGCTGGACCGGTCGCTCCTGTCGTACCTGTGGCTCCGGTTGGCCCGGTCGCTCCGGTAGCGCCCGTGGCTCCGGCAGGGCCCGTGGCTCCGGCAGGGCCTGGGATTCCGGTCGGTCCGATTGGTCCCGGAGTTCCGGCCGGTCCGGTGGCTCCGGTCGGCCCCGTCTCCCCACGGGGACCGGTTGTCCCCACCGGACCCGGGACTCCTGCTGCCCCTGGTATTCCCCGGGGACCAACAGTACCCGGATTTCCCTGGGGTCCCTGAGGTCCCTGGGGACCGGTAGGCCCTATGACTCCCTGAATCCCCTGGGGGCCCTGGATTCCCATTGGCCCACGGGGACCTGTGGGGCCGGTGACTCCTGCCGGGCCGATTTCCCCTCTGGGACCTTCCGGTCCCATGGCTCCGCGGGGTCCGGTATCTCCCTTGGGGCCCTGCGCTCCCGTCACGCCTCTCTCCCCCGGTACACCCTGGGGCCCCTGGGGACCGGTGTCCCCCCTCATTCCCGCAGCTCCCATGGGACCGCGGGGCCCAGCGGGGCCTGTATCTCCCTTGGGGCCTGCCGGCCCCGCGGGACCCGGACAGCAGCAGCACTCCTTATACCAGCACCCTGCTCTCTCCCTGAAATCCTCCTCATTGCCATTCCACATGTTAGTTCCCCTTTCTGCACATATTTTGTAATAATACATTACTATCAATATATGCATCAGACCTGCACTGTTTCCGGGGTCTGTAAATCAGGGGACTTCGTATAGTCTGAAAAAACTTTATGCCCGGTGTTTTCTGCTCAGCAGTTACCGGTCCACACATACCTTAAATACTCCCTGGCAGTCTGGACCAGGGCATATACCCTGGCCGCATCTGTTGCGGGTCTGTCATCCATTTTCCAGCGCGGAAAAAACCTGGTTACATGGAGAGGAATCTCCGGGCTCAGGGATGATATCCAGCCCGCCATCTCCCTCATCTCCTCATCCGAGTCATTTTCCCCTGGAACGATAAGCGCGGTCAGCTCCACATGGCATCGGCGGCTGGCACATGTGATAAAATGCTTTACAGTTTCAAGGTCACCGCCCAGCTTCCTGTAATAATTCTCTGTAAATCCTTTTAAATCAATGTTCATGGCATCGGCCACAGGCAGGATTTCATCCAGTACCTGATCGGATACGCTTCCGTTGGTGACAATTACATTTTTCATCCCTGCTTTTCTCACAAGACGCCCTGTATCCCTGACATACTCCCAGCCCACCAGGGGCTCGTTGTAGGTATAGGCAACACCTATATTTCCGTTTTTCCCAAGCTCTGCAGCCTTTTGGGCCAGCTCCTCAGGACTTACGGTCACGGACTCAAAATCCCCCTCTCCCGCCATGGATATCTTATGATTCTGGCAGAAGGGGCACCGCAGGTTGCATCCAAAGCTTCCCACCGACAATATAACAGAGCCGGGCAGGAACCGTCTTAAAGGCTTTTTCTCTATGGGGTCCAGGGCCATGGACGTGATTTTCCCGTAATTAACAGGAAGCACTGCGCCGCCTGTATTCTTCCTGGCCCGGCACATGCCGGTCTGCCCTTCTTCCAGGCTGCACCGGTTCATGCATCCCCTGCACACAGCCCTCATGACTTTGCACCGTGACGGATAACCTCAAAACGTTCCAGCTGCACATCCGTCTCATCCTCACCTATCCCCGCCTTTTGCCTGGCGATGGACAATTGTTCCCTCACCGTGTCCACTCCCTCCAGATTTGGAAGCAGCAGTCCCCTTTTTCTGCCCTTGGTGACAATGACGCCGTAACGCAGCGGGTCCAGCTGGTCCTCACCCTGAATCTGCTCTGTCTCCCCCAGCACATCCACGCTGTATTCAAGGAAAGACAGTTCCTCCCTGCGGACAGACGGGAATCTGGGGTCATGGATGCCTGCACTCACTGCGTTCTGTATGATTTCCTCCGCAATATTCCTGCAAACCGGCTCTATCGTCCCGATGCAGCCCCGCAAAGCGCCGCCCTTGCGGACAGATACAAACACTCCCGCCCTTGTCTGAAGCATTTCCTCCGGCAGGCCTTCCTCTGCCCTGCCAAAGGGAATCATCCTTCCCTCATGCACATAATACTCCAGCGACCGGCGTGCAAGAGACACATATTCATCCTCTTCCATCTGCCGTTTTTTACATGCTTCCCTCTGGCAGCTCTCATATAAGTCCAGGAATCCGCGCCTGCCGTCATCCCCTGTGACCCGGAACGTACAAATCCCATAGCCCACCCCAAAGGGCCCTTCATAGGTGAGGCGCCTGGGCATAACTGCCTTTTTATCCATGGCTCCTGCCATCATGACAAAGCTGCGGTGGCCGCATTCTCCTGCCTTTTCGCAGAAGTCTTCCGGAAAAGCCAGCAGCTCCCCAAATTCCGCTTTTCCCATGACATCCATGATCCGCTCATCATATTCCGGCCCCTGGACACTGTACCCATAAGGCCCGTCCCCTCTCAATTTATGGGACAAATCCCCGCTGGCCACAATGAATACACTGCGCCCCAGATTCTCTGCCGCCCTGGCAATATAGCGTCCTGCCCGGTAATGGTCGGCAAAGGACAGTCCGGATCCGCCGATCCGCACCAGCTTATAATCCCTGTAATGCTGGTTAATAAAATACAGCGGGACAAGAGTCCCATGGTCCAGCTCCTTTTCCCTCTCCCCCTCTGTACCCATAGGAAAATCGTCATCCCCGCAGAGTCTGTCCAGTTCCCTTACAAAGGCTTCGTCGTATCCGGCTTCTACCCCTATCTGAGGAGCCATAAACCGGCCAAAGTCTCCCCTGGCTTCCTTTCCCGGCGATACATGAAAATAGTCCGCATACATCACTGCATGGGGCGAAATCACCACAAGGGTGTCCGGCTTCAGCTCTGCTGCCATCCCGGCCGCCTCCTGGTATGCTTTAATAGTATCCTTAATCAGAATCTCCTGCCCTCTTCCCACATCCGGCACAATCAAAGGCGGATGGGGCACCATGATCCCCGCAGCCACAGCCATAATACCGCTCCTTTCCGTCCGGTGCGTTCCACCGCACCCTGCGATCTTTAACAAGCTCTGGTTTAAGTATAGCATTGGAAATCCTATTTTAAAAGGGGATAACCCACAAAGAAAGCACAAGAAGCACTGCCAGGAACAGCAGGTTAACCACGGTAAACCACCCCAGATACCGGCCTTTTTCCATGGGATACATGCGGGCGATATGCTTATAAGAAATAAGGCTCGCCATGGAGGCAATGAGGGTTCCCAGCCCTCCCAGATTCGTCCCCACAATTAAGGCACTGTAGTCCCCGGAAAATCCGGACAGCAAAAGGGCGGCAGGCACATTGCTGATAATCTGGCTGGCGCCCACACAGGTGATGATTTCCCGGCCCTCCAGAATCCGGCCCAGGAACCGGCAGAAAGCCGGCACCCTTCCCATATTGCCGATAAATACAAAAAATGCGCAGAACGTCAGGAGGAGGGAATAATCCACTGCCAGAAACAGGCTCCTGTCGGCAATCCACACCCCTGTTATCACAACGGCCAGCAGAAGCTGCCACGGAAGAATGCGGGCCACACACCCCAGGCTGAGCAGAAAGAGGAACAGATACAGGCCTAACCGGCCTAAGTAAATCCTCTTTCCTGACGCCTCCATACCCGCTGCTTCCTGTGAAAATCCGGGAAACTCGCTGACCATAGGCCCCTGTCCCCTGCCGTTCCTCTCTTTTCCCGGCATTCTGTTTCCTGCAGCCACTACGGCCAGACAAAGGACCAGCATCCCAAAGGATACCGCTGTGTAGGGAGCCATCAGCTCCATAAAACGGCCTGCGTTTAAACCGGCTTTTGAATACAGATAAAGGTTCTGGGGATTGCCGACGGGCGTCAGCATGCTTCCCAGATTGGCCGCAATGGTCTGGAGCACCACCACAGGCAGCACTAACGGTTCCATGCCGGCCATCTTAAGGACCGCGATGGCAAAGGGAACAAACGTGATCAACGCCACATCATTGGTAATCGCCATGCTGAAGAAAAAACACAGGAACACCAGTACGGCCGACACAGCCCCCGTGCCCTTTACATAACCTAACAGCCGCTCCCCTGCCTTTTTAAACACTCCCAGGCTTTGAAGTCCTGCCATCACGGTCATCAGACAAAACAGAAGGCCGATTGTCTTATAATCAATGTAAGACCCATATTCCCTGTCCGGCCTTATGACCATGGCAGACAGAATCGCCAATATAACAGCAGCGCTCAGAACTGTTTCCCTTTTGACAAACCCTTTAACCTTATTCATCCTTCATTCCCCGCTTTTACGTTCATAATCTCACGACTGCTTACTATACCATCGAAAAGCCCGGGAATCAATACAAAATCTTTAAAACTTCAGATCCCTCCCCCGTTGATGCATACTCTGTCCTCCTCCCCCGGTTTCACCGTCATTACCTGACAGTATCGTACACTGCCTGTAACCGCTATGATTACCGGAAAACAGGCATAAATGTCTGGGACTGTCCGTCCAGCACGCCCTTATCCGTCATAATGGCTCCCGGCAGGGCAGCCAGGGCAAAGGTGGACATCTTAAGCAGCGAGCTCTTTCCCGCGCAAAGGTCATACACTGCTTTTTCCACCTGTTCCACCTGCGGGGCCAGGCTGTCAACAGACAGCTGGGACATCAGCCCGGCAGCCGGAAGGGCCAGGCTTGCCAGCACCTTTCCATTGAGAACCACAGCTATGCCCCCTCCGCTTCTCTTTAAGGTCTCCGCCGCAATCCATGCATCCTCCGGGTCCCGGTATATCATGGTCAGGTTATGGCAGTCATGGGATACCGTGGTGGCAATGGCTCCTTCCGTGATTCCAAAATTCCGGATGGGAACAACGGTCCTCTGGTTCAGTCCATGCCGGTTGCATACACATGCCATAGCCAGATTCGGATCTTGCCTGATGCAGATGTATCCGTCCTCAACAGGCAGCGTCTCATAAAAGGCCTTATTGAAGGGTCCGTCATACTTGCTGTATATCACCAGCGTCTCTCCCTGGGAAGCAGGCGCTTTCAGCCTGAAATCCCCGGGGCCGGACAGATAGGACAGTTTCATGGTATTGGTGAACTTGAGTCCTCCGTCATAGGGACTTCCCAGATACCTTCCCTCTTCAGCCACAAGTTTCCCCCTGCAGAACACATGGCTGGGCCGGCGGCCGTCCAGGGCATCCACCAGCTGCATATCCGCCACATAACCCGGGGCAATCGCTCCAAGGTCATCAAACCCATACTCTCTGGCAGCGTTATAGCTGGCATAACGGATGGCGTCTAATGGATGGGCACCATAGCCTATGGCCTTTTGGACCACCCGGTTCAGATGTCCTTCTCTGTAAATCACCCCTGCGTGGACATCATCTGTGCACAGGGAAACACTGTCATGCCAGCGATGGTCCCTGATTCCCTCCAGTGCATCCGGCAGATGGTTGGAAAGAGAGCTGGTCTTAAGGTTTACATGCATGCCCTGCCTGACTTTCTCCCTGCACTCCCGGGCACTGCGGCATTCATGGTCGCTCTCCGGTCCTGCCAGCAAGTAGGCTGCAAGGGCATCTCCCTCCAGGCGGGGAGCATGGCCCTGCAGATACAGATTCCGTTTCAGACCCTGGGATATGATGCGGCTCATTCTTTCATCCCCCCTGCATACATCCACATAATTCATGATTTCCGCGATTCCCAGCACCTCCGGCAGTTCCAGAAGGCGGGCAATTTCCTCCTCGCCGAACACGGCCCCGCTGTTCTCCGCTCCAGGCACAGAGGGTACACAGGAGGGAGCCAGCGCAAACTGGCGCAGGGGCGTTTTCTTTGCGTTGTCCAGCATGAAGCTGACCCCTTCAATCCCCAGCACATTTGCAATCTCATGAGGATCCATGACAATGGTAGTGGTCCCCCAGGGAAGTACGGCCCTTCCGAAATTCTCCGGAACCATCATGGTACTTTCCACATGGAGATGGGAGTCAATAAACCCCGGTATCAGGTAACGTCCTCCCCCGTCAAAAATCCGTTCCGAAGGCAGGGCCGGACATTCATTGTCTGTACGCACCCGCACAATGATGCCGTCCAGTATATCTACCTGAGCCGGGTAAACCTCCCCGGAAAACATGTTGACCAGCTGTATATTGCAGACAGTCAGGTCACAGGGGATTTCTCCCATAGCTGCCCTGACCATTTTTCCACGGTCCATCCACACTGCTATTTTCATACGATTTCCTCCTCCTCGGAAACAGATTAGATAAAAAACTGAATACAGGTCAACAGGGTAAATATAATGGTGAACGGAGATGGAAGCTTATCCATTCCCCGCTCATCCGTAAACAGGTAGTACGCACTCTTCACACCACAGTAAGTCAGAAGGCCGATGCCAATGCCCTGAGATATCCCATAAAACAAAGTGGATATAATCAGCATTCCTACCGGTACCCACTCCTCAATCCCAAAGTCAATGGATTTAAGTCCCTGCATCATGACAAATCCGATAATGAGAAGTACCGGCGTGGTGGCTGCAGTGGGTATCATCAAAAACAGAGGGGCGAATAACACGGCCAGCAGAAAAAACAGCCCGGTAACCACGGAGGCCAGTCCGGTCCTTCCCCCCACCTCAATACCTGACGCACTTTCCACATAGCTTGTGACCACAGTTACTCCCATGCAGGTCCCTACAACGGACCCGATGGCATCCACCAGGAAGATCTTGCCGATAATAGGGAAATTTCCGTTTTCATCCAGCATGCCCATCTGCTGCCCCAGCCCCAGGGCAGTAGCCAGCGTCCCAAAGAAATCGCTTACAAAAAAAGCCAGTACAAAAGCAATGTACTCCGGTCTCAAAGCTCCCAGCACATCTGCTTTAAAAGCAATATTGCCCAGGGATGCAACACCTCCCGATGTGAATATGGATGAGGGTACCTGGACCACTCCCATGGGAATGCCAATCACAGTAGTGACAACAATGGCAATCAGCAGTGAGCTTCTGATTCTGTACTCTCTTCCTCCCGTCTTAATGCGGAGGAAATACAGTATGAAACATATGACAATACTGACGGCTGACAGAAGCACCGAAGGATCGGAGAAATCCCCGAATCCCCGGAAATCCGGATTCACCAGCCTGGCATTAACCAGGGCCGTGCGGATGATAAAAATACCCAGCCCTGCACTAATGCCAATCTTGATATTTTTAGGGATCAGCTCCACTATCTTTTCCCGAATCTTAAACAGGCTCAGCACCAGGAACAATATAGCAGAAATCATGGACATGCCAAGACCCACCTTCCAGTCAGCCAATCCCGGCACTACGATAGAATAAGTAAGCACAATGCCGGACGCAATCCCGGGAGCCAGAGCAATAGGCATGTTGGCCGCCACCCCCATCAGCATGGTGATAAACGCGGAAACCAGCGCTGTGGCAATCAGTATTCCCACTGTGTCCATCCCCGTATCCCGCATGTTTACCGGCTGCAGGATAATGATGTAGGCCATGGTGGCAAAGGTGGTCATCCCGGCCAGCACCTCAGTCCTGACGCTGGACCCCCGCTCCCTGATTTTAAAATGTTTTTCCAATGTGTTCATAGCTTCCTCCTTTGTATTTTTATTATTTAAGTTTAAAGTTAAATCGAAATAAAACCCCTTTTTTGTGTAAATCAGTACTATGATATTATGGTAATACCTTGTTGACGGCATGCTTTTATCTGTGCATACAGGTTGATAGGAGGCTGTGGAAAAATTCATTCCTGTCACATGCAGCCGTCATCACAGGAATGAATCTTTATAACTTACCCTCTCACAGGCCCTATGGATTACCCTTCCGCATGACGCAGGAGATTAAAACGGATGTGGCTGGTATCATAGAGAGCCACCCCGTGTATGACAGGCTCACTGTTCTGGTCGTATCCCACTGCCTGAATCATAAGCACAGAAGCTGCCTTAAGGGGACAGGGATGTCCCAGCATCTCTCCCGCCTCCTGCGCTGACAGGGAACTGACTTCTATCCAGTCCCGCACCACCATGCGGCCGGTATATTCCTGGATTACCTCAAAATTAGACTTTTCCTGCCAGTCCGTCCGGGCAGGTGTTTCTGAAAACAGATGGAGGGGAATACGCCCTACACTGACAATGGCCGGAATATCGTCTGCCAGATACAGCTTCTCCACCCGTATACCCCTGCCTCCCTTACCGGTGCCAAGGTGTTCCCCAACGGAGGCCGGTATCCTCTCCTCGTCCACGGAAACCAGCCTGCACTCAGGCCGGTATCCGTTTCCGCTGATAACCGAACCGAATTCAAGCATGCCGGACAGATTCACCTTCACCTGCCTGGCAGCGGGATTCACAAATGTTCCCCTGCCGTGAATGCGCAGAAGCAGCCCCTCCTGCTCCAGGTCCGTCAGAGCCTTGCGTATGGTAATACGGCTGACCGCCAGCTGTCTGGCCAGTTCCTCCTCCGGCGGCAGTTTCCCCGCCTCATTAAAGGCTTTCTCTGATATCAGTTTTCGCAGCGAATCTTTCACACTGTCACTCAATGTCTTTTTTCGGATGGGTGCTATTGAAGGCATATTCTGTTTCCTTTCTATATCCGGCTTCACAATCTGCGGGCTTTTCCGTATGGCATTATAGTATCATGGTAATACCTTTATGCCCAGTCTATCATATCTGTTTTTTCTTGCATATGGATACTTTATACGAAATTTCATTCACAACTTCAATAGATTACACAAAAAACAGGCAGCGGCATTCTGTTTCAAATGCCCTGCCTGTTCACATTCCTGTCTGCTAATCCTTCCTCCCATCGGTTTCGCCATTCCCGTCTCCGGACAGTACCGGCAAAGTGGAACCGCCGTAGGGCATCACAATCACCCTGGCCCCCGGTCCCATCTCCTTTGCCGCCGCGTCATATGCCTCCTGCACATGGTCAAAAGGCTCCATGAAAATATCGCGCACCAGTTCCCTGTCAATGCCTGACACCAGAAATATCCTGGCCCGTTTTAACGCTCTGGCAAAGGAAGCAGCCTTGTGTCCGCCAATCTGGAAATCCCTCTGTATCCGTTTTAGTATGCTGTCCAGGTCCTCTGCCTCCAGCATCCACTGCTCAAACACAGCTCCCCCCAATCCTTCCGGACAGGCGCCCGCCAGAATGATGATGCCTCCCTGACGTACCGCCTGCTCCGCATTGGCCAGGGCCTTCTGTGTCTGATACAGGTTCAGATCCTTTGGAGCCCCTCCCTGGGATACAATCACGATATCTGCCAGCTCATTGATCTCCATACGGTAAAACTCGTCCAGGAACCTGCATCCCTGTCTGTGGGCCTCCTTAAGCTCACCTGCCACAGCGTGAATCACATTTTTATGCTCGTCCAGAACCACGTTCAAAAGGAAATCCACGCCGCAGATACCTGCCGCCTCTTCCAGGTCCTCCCGCACCGGATTCCCTTCAAGGGTTCCCGCCTTTGCCATGGGGTGAATCATCCTGCTGTGGTTTTTCCGAATGGCCTGCATGGTGGAAACGCCCGGCATGATTGCCTTTGCTCCGCCCGAATAACCGGCAAAAAAATGGTATTCAATATTGCCCAGACATATTCTCAGGTCAGCATGCGCCACCTTATCCGCTATGTCCACCGGTGTGCCGGCCTTTGTCTCTCCCATATGAATAAAGCTGCATTCGGACGAGTCCATGCATCTGCAAGTATTATATACTTCGTCCCCCGCCAGATGCCGCATCTCCTCTGACGTATGTCTCCTGTGGGTCCCCATGGCAAACACCACAGTGATATGGGAGCGGCTGACTCCGGCCTTTTCCAGCCGTTTCAACACATGGGGAAGCACCCTCCAGGAAGGCATGGGACGGGTGATGTCACTTGTAATGATGACCACATCCTTTTTCCCTGATGCCATCTTTTCAAGCCGTTCTGTGCCTATGGGGGAATCCAGAGCCCTCTCAATAATCTCTTCCTCCGGCGCTCCCATCTCTTTTTTATGGGGAGTCAGGATATGGGCAATGGCGTCTCCGGGGATTTTTACCTTTTCCGTGCCTGTACCATAACCAAGCTCTATCTCCTCCATAGCCCTGTGCCGCAGCTCATACACATCGTTTAGCTTTACCATCCCTGTTACCTCCGTATCCTGTATACTTCTTCTGCGGACCTCCCACTGGCTGTAAGCCAGCATAAAGGCAGCCGCGCCCTTTTGCTCATCTGAGACAACTGCTTCTCCCAGATAATAAGAAACACTTCCATCCCGTTCCGGCCGGTCAGCCGGTCCCAAGCCTGCGCCTGCGCAGGTTCCCTCCAGGTGGAGGCATCCGTTTCTGAGCTTCAGCTTCTCTGTCTCCAGAGCCATCATGATAAGGTCCGCCCGCTGGACTGTCTGCCTGTTAAATATTCCCATCTCATATCCCTTATAAATGGAATACGCTGCCATGGCCGAGGCGGACGTCTCCAGATAATTGCCCGGTGTCTTTCCCAGGGCCGTCAGCTGGAAAAACAGACCGCTTTCCTGGTCCTGATACCGGAGCATTCCCTCCATGGCTTCCTTCCACAAACCGGCCAGGTACTGCCAGTCCTCTGACCCCCTTGGCAATATGGAACAGCAGTCTGCCAGGGCCATCAGATACCAGCCCTCTGCCCTTGACCAGAAATTCGGGGAACGCCCCGTCTCAGGGTCGGCCCAGAACTGGCATTTTCCCTCATCATATGCGTGGATATACAGGCTGGCTGACTCATCGTACAGGAACCGCCTGGCGTTTTCAAACTGCTTTATGATGTCTGCGCAGTTCTTTTTATCCCCCAGCTCCATCTCATACTGAAGGTAAAAGGGCGCCGCCATATAAAGGCCGTCCAGCCATATCTGGCGGGGATATATCTTCTTATGCCAGAAACTTCCGGATTCTGTCCTGGGCTGACGCCGCAATTGCTCCATAAGCTGCTTTGCTGCCAGCCGGTACTTCTCCTGCCCTGTCTCTCGATACAGAAAGAGCAGGCCGCGGCCGGACGGAATCTTGTCCAGACTGTACTCCTCCCGGTCATACCACCGTATCCTGCCGTCAGGGCATATGTACCGGTCCAGAAACACCCTTACCGCCTCTGCATAGCGTTTCCTGCCCGTGGCCTTATACATGGCCTCCAGGCCAGTGAGGACACAGCCGTCCTCATAGTTCCAGAACTTCCTGTCCAGTTTCATGAACTCTTCTGCATACTGACTGATATACCGTTCAGCTGTCATGGCCCTCCTCTTTTATCCGCTTGATAAACAATGGCTTGATGCCTCCTGCTTCCAGAATGGACATGGCGTATTCCCCGATTGTTTCACACTGGTGCTGTTCCCCTGTATCCAGATTCTTAAGTACCCCTGCCGTCATATTGATTTCCAGGTTCTGGCCGCTCTCCACCTTTCCTCCGATACCCTTGCACACCAGCAGCGGAAGGCCCAGATTGATGGCGTTGCGGTAAAAAATCCTTGCAAAGGATTCGGCCACCACCGCCCCTGCTCCCATGTTAAGCAGGGCAATGGCTGCATGCTCCCTGCTGGATCCGCACCCGAAATTAGTGCCCGCCACAATGATTCCTCCCTTTGGAAAATTTCGGGCAATCCCCTCATCCACGCCTTCCAGGCAGTGGCTGCCGATTTCCTCCGGATTGGTAAGGGCCAGGTAACGGCCAGGATAAATCTGGTCCGTATCAATGTTATTTCCCAGGGCCAGGGCCTGGCCTGCAAATTTTTCCTTCATTTTCTCACTCCCCTTTCCCGGTTGCTTCTGTTTCCCGTCTCTCTGCCTGCCCCTGATTTTCCCAGGACGGATCGGTCAGATATCCGGTCAGCGCAGACATGGCCACGGTAGCTGGCGACGCCAGATATACGGCGGAATCCCTGCTCCCCATCCTGCCCGGAAAATTCCGGTTGGAGGTGGTAACGCACACCTCTCCTGCGGCCAGGACTCCCTGGTGGGCGCTGAGACAGGGACCGCATCCAGGCGCGGATATGGTGGCTCCCGCGTCTATGAGGGTGTCCAGGAAGCCCTTTGCAATACATTCTTTAAGTACTTCAGCGGATGCCGGAATCACAACCATACGGACATGGGGGGCAATTGTGCGCCCCTTCAGTATGCGGGCAGCCTCTCCTATATCCTCCACACGTCCGCCGGTACATGCTCCCACAAATGCCTGGTCAATGCGGACCCTGCCCGCCAGGGCCACCGCACCCACATTATCCACGCTGGAGGGCATGGAAACCTGGGGCTTCAGTCCGCTTATATCAAAGACATAGGTTTCCTCATATTCAAAATCACCGTCCGTCTGCTCCACCGTAAACGGGCGGCTGGTCCGGCCTGCCACATAGTCCAAAACCGCCTGGTTGGGCTCCATGTAAGCTGTCTTTGCCCCCATTTCAACCGCCATGTTGCAGAGCACCATGCGCCCAGCCACATCCAGCTGTTCCACATAGGAGCCGGTGAACTCGATAGCCTTATACACTGCCCCATCCGCCTTCATTTTCCCTATGATATACAAAATCACGTCCTTTGGAAGCACATGGCTTCCCGGCATGCCTTCCAGGTGTATCCGTATGATTTCCGGCACCCTGAACCAGAGTTTTCCGGTTATCAGGACCGTGGCCATATCCGTGGCCCCAATGCCTGTTCCCAGGCATCCGAACGCGCCGTGGGTGGTGGTATGGGAATCGGTTGCCACCAGAATCATGCCGGGATACACCAGGCCCGCCTCAGGCATAACCTGATGGCAGATACCCGCGTTGATGTCAAAATGATGGGTAAGTCCCTGCTCCTGCCTGAACAGGCGCATCTCCCTGTGGTTGCGGGACGCCTCAATGGTGGGGGAGGGCGCATAGTGGTCAAACACAAAGGCCGCCTTGTCCCTGTCCCATACCTTCTCGCCTCCCATCTCCCGGAAGGAATAGATGGTCTGGAGATACAGGTCGTTAATCTCCGCAAAATCAATGTCGGCCGTTATGATTTCCCCGCTGACCACCCGGTCGCGGCCGCTGTGCTTTGCCAATATCTTCTCTATCGCATGCATATCCTTTTCTCCTGTCCTGCTTTTTTCTCCTGTCCTGCTTATATGATTCTGAATCTGTCCAACACACTGTAGTCAGGCTCAAAGCCGATTCCCGGACGTTCCGGGGCCGGCAGCCTCCCCTCTCTGTCAATCTCCAGGGAGTCATTGAACGCATTTTGCCACACCTCATCGTATGCCGGAGGATAATACTCAATATAGGACACATTGCCCACTGCCGCTCCCAGGGAAACATTGATGGTCTGGTCCCCATGGGGCGCCAGCTCCAGACAGTGGGCCTGGGACAGGGCTGCTGTCTTTAAGAACTCCGTGACGCCGCCCATGAGGAAAGGCGCCGGGTTTAAGATTGGAACAGCTCCGGTGTCAATCAGCTCCTTAAAGCCCCATTTGGTATACTCATTCTCCCCGGCCGCCAGGGGAATCACTGTCTTGTCCGCCAGCCTTTTCATCCCGCCGTAATCATGGGGCGCCACCGGTTCCTCCAGACAGTAGATATCGTATTCCTCCACCAGCCCGGCAAACTGGACTGCCCTGTGGCTGGAATACGCACAGTTGGCATCCAGCATGAGCAGGGCCCGGGGGCCTATGGCTTCCCGCACAGCCTTTACCCTGGCAGCATCTTCACGGATGCTCAGGGCACCCACCTTCATCTTGACGCCTGAGACCCCCTGTTCCATATAACCCTCCATCTCTCTCTGGAGATCCGCGATTCCTTTTCCAGGTTCATAATATCCGCCGGCAATATAAACAGGCACGCTCCTTCTGTATTCCCCCAAGAGCCGGTACAGCGGCAGTCCCAGGGACTTGGCCTTGATATCCCAAAGGGCCATGTCAATACCGCTGATCGTTCTGGTGCTGATTCCCTTGCGCCCTGTAAGCTTAGGCACATAGAGTCTGTCCCAAAGCCACTCCGTGCGCATAGGATCCTGTCCAATCAACCGGTTTCTCAGCTCATCCACCATCATGAAAGGATTTATGCCCAGTACCGGACCGGAAAGGCCGTATCCTGTAATTTCCTGGTCTGTCTCCACTGTGATAACCGCCAGGCCGCAGTGGGTGTAGGTATGCATTCCGTTGGTGATAGGACGGCTTTTCTCCCATCTGAAATATTCCTGTCTTACATCTGTTATCTTCATATGATGTCCTTTACAAAAGGGAATGCCGCAAAATGCATCTCCCCATTCTGCGGCATCTCTCTCCTGTTCCTTCCTACCCTTACTGGGCAGTTGCTGTCTCTATTTCCCGGTTGATTCCGTCAATCAGCATATCCGCACAGGCAGCAGCGTCCTCTTCCCCATAGCTCAAAGACTGGATTGCAAGGGTATACACACCGTCAGGCGCCTTTAATGCAGCCCGCTCTGTGAATATATCCAGCTTGAAGGCAGACCATGCCATCAGTTTCTCATTCATTTCAGCCACCAGGCTTCCCTCAGTCTCAACATATTTAACCGCATTTTTGTTGCACGGGATGCCGCGGCTGTCTCCAAGGATAACAGCTCCTTCTTCGTCCCCAAACAGGAACTGTATCAGGGCAGCAGCTTCCACCGGATGCTCAGAAGTGGAAGTGATTGCAATAACCTGCGATGCCTTAATGGGACCGCCATGGTATTCGCCCATATTAATCATATCGCCCACCACAATTTCGCCGTCAGTGACCGCATCCACATACTTGGCAATATTGGTATCCCAGCACATGGCGCCGCCGTAATGGCCGTTAATCCAGCTCTCGCTTGTCTCCAAAAGTTCAGAGGTGCCTTCCCCTGCCAGCTTCTCGGAATCAGGGATGATGTGCCTGTCTTCCAGCTCCTTGATGAAGTTCAGTCCTTCTGCGATTTCTTCTTTGGAGTACTGAAGCGCATTGTCCTTAATCCAATCCCTGCCGTATTTACACTGGAGATAATAAATCATGAGATGCACCTTTACATAATCCGCACAGGCAAAGGGATAGTAGGATCCATCCTCATAAGCCGCGAATTTCTCCCCCGCCTCATACAGCTCGTCCAGGGTAGTGGGTATCTTTGCCCCTACCTTATCATAGGTTGTCTTGTTCCATATAAAACCGCGGCCCGTATTGGCGATAGGGAGGGCCTGCAGGGCTCCGTTCACCGTATAAAAGGCCTTGTCGGAATCATCATAATTAGACAGGTCAATGATATTGGAAACCTTGTTCAGATCATAAAAGGTATCTCCGTTGGGTGAGTAAGCAAAAACCCAGTCCATGTTCAGCTGCACCACATCTGCCGCGGATCCCGCATTAAGGGCCAGGGATATCTTCTCCTCATGGCCGTTAAAAGCCTCGTACTCCGCCTCCACGGTTATGTTGGGATATTTGGCCTCAAATGCCTCGATGGCCTTAAGTGTCTTTTCATGGCGGGAATCTCCTCCCCACCAGTTAAAACGCAGGGTGATTGGGTCTGTGGTGTTTACCTCCATGTCAGCAGAAGCTGCCGCCTCTGTGTCTGCCCCGGCTGCCTCCGGGTCTGCTCCGGCTGCGTTTTCCGCCACCTTTGTATCCTGGGTCTTAGCCGGAGCGGCTGCGGTCTCCTTTGACTGTGTGGGCATACATCCCGCCAGGGACCCTGCCAGGGCACCCGCCAGAATCAGACTAACCAGTTGTTTTCCTCGTTTTCTCATGTGTAACCTCCCATTATAATTTTATTTATTTTTCTTTACCCCTTTACTCCGCCTGCTGCAATTCCGTCTACAAACGAATCCTGCGCCATAAAAAATACGGCCAGGGACGGGATAATTGCCAGCAGCGACATTGCCAGTATCCGGTTCCAGTCAAATCCCGTCTCTGTATCCATGGACATTCTCAAAAATATGGATACCGGATATTTGCGCACTGAATTAATATAAATCAACGGCCCCATGAAATCGTTGGAGGCCCACATAAACTGGAACAGGGCACATGAAACGATAGACGGCTTCAGCATGGGAACAATCACGTACCACAGTCTCTCAACCACATTACATCCGTCAATCTCCGCAGCTTCTTCCAGTTCCCTGGGAATCCCCCTTAAAAACTGTATCAGCATATATACAAAGAACGTATCCCCTGCCAGCATGGAAGGAATCACAATCGGCAGATAGGAATTCAGCCATCCCACCTCGTTAAACAGGATGTACTGAGGTACATTTAAGACCACCTGTGGCAGAAACAGTGTGGAGAGCAGCAGCACGAAGAGCAGGTTCTTGCCCACAAACCGGAACCTGGCAAATCCATAGGATGTAATTACCGCGGATATAACGGTGAACACCACTTTCGGCAGTACAAACTTGTATGTATTCCCCATAAAATGCAGCAGGTTCATGCCCTCGTAACCCTTAAATCCATTTCTGTATCCGTCCAGAGTAGGCGCCATAGGAATGATTCCCGCACTGGAAAACAGCTCTGAATTTGTCTTAAAGGACGCTCCTATCATCCAGCACAGGGGATATATCATCACAATTCCCAGGCCAATCAGCAGGAGATACCGCAAAAACAGGTTAAGACGTGCTTTTTCTTTTCTGTTCATATGCCTACCTCCCATCCTCATCTGCATAGTAAACCCAATACTTCTGGCTGATAAAAGCCACCGCCGTAAAGGTCATGATTACCAGGAAAAGCAGCCATGCAATAGCGCTGGCCAGCCCCATCTCATTCCGCTTAAAGGCTTCGTTATAGACCAGAAGCGATACCAGGGTGGTGGAGCGCAGCGGACCTCCCTGGGTCACGATGAAGGGACCATTGAATTCCTGAAATTTATGACACAGCTGGGTCACGAAGTTATAAAAAATAACAGGTGTGATTAACGGAACCGTGATTTGAAAGAACTGCTTCCATTTTCCCGCTCCGTCAATGGCCGCTGCCTCGTAAAGATCTCCCTGCACCCCTTTCAGGGCCGCCAAAAAGATGACCATGGGAGAACCAAACTGCCACACCCTCAGAAGCACGATTACAAAGAACGCCCCGTCGGGATTACCCAGCCAGTTAAAGGCCGGAATACCCAGCGCCCCAAGCATGATGTTTACAAGGCCCTCTGTCTTGAACAAAAACTTCCACAGGACCGCAATGGACACTGACCCTCCCAGTATGGAGGGAATGTAATAAATGGTCCTGAAAAAATTGAGTCCCCGTATCTTATTGTTGAGTATGTAGGCAATAAACAGGGCGAACATAAGCTCCAGCGGCACGGTTAAAAACGCGTACTTAAAGGTCTGTATGAATGCCTTGATAATCAGCTTATCCCCAAGGATGTACTTGTAATTTTCCAGCCCGGTAAAGGAGGCTGTCTTGAACAAATTGTAGGAATGGAAGCTGTAAATAAAGGAGGCCGCAAAGGGATACAGCTTAAATACCAACAGTCCAATCAGCCAGGGCATGACAAATGCCAGTCCTATATTGCGTTTCCAGAATCCCTTCTTCTTTTTTTTCATTCTTATCCCCCATACGTTTATTTCCATCCGGCCGGAAGGTAACGTTCTGTATTATGAATCATGTCATCTGCCAGTTTCCTTATCTCACCCTCATCCCGGCATTTGTGCTTCACCAGCGGATCGTTCATAAATGCCTTTACCACCAGATTCCGGTCATATGTATCTGCTGCCTCCAGTATGTATCCGTGATTCTGTACATGTGGAAGTATCAATTCCCTGATTGGTTCCGGCAGGGGACCGGCTGCCACTGCCCTGATGCTGTCACAGGAGAATACTGCATTTGTCTCCACCACAGCCTCCTTTGGAAGATTGGGAATCTGCAGGAAGCTGTTTGGCATATTGACATTGCTCACCATCCGGTCCAGACCCACCAGAGCCTTTATCTGCTGTACCCCCTCCTCACCGGACGGAACAATCTCCATCTGCTCCTCTCCTTGAATCAGGCGCTTTCTCCTGGCCAGGCGTTCCTCCATCTGACTGATTCTAAAGTCCACTGTGGTCAGCCCGAACTTCCATGACCTGACTGTCTCCGGGTCATTGAGATAGGTGTTTCCCGGCATGAACTCTGCCAGATGCCGGTCTCCTGCGGCGGCGATCAGTCCATAACGGTTAAACAAATCAAATTTCACCCTGTGCCGGCAGTTAAAGGTGGATTTTTCCCATGGACGGTCAGGGTCGTCGTAACCCTCCTCAAAATGTGTCCCAATGTACTTCTTATAGACGGGGAACAGGTCCGCGCCTTCATAGGAAGCAGCGTCAAACCAGGTAAAATGGTTGATTCCCAATACATTTACATGGATATCCTTACGGTCAATGGGGCCTGTCCCCAGCTCCTGTGAAGCAATGGCGGCCAGCACCTTCTGTGTGCCGAACACCTCATGGCAGCAGCCAAAGGCCTTGATTTCAGGAAATGTCTTATAGAGACTGGCCACGCACAGGCTCATGGGGTTGGTATAGCTGATGACCCATGCAAAGGGACAAAACTCTCTGATAGCTAGCGCAATCTCCTCATACATGGGCAGGGTGCGAAGGGCGCGGACCATACCGCCCGGACCCGCCGTATCCCCCACCGACTGGTAGATGCCCAGCCGTTCCGGCAGGTGTACATCGGAACGCATTTCCTCAAAGGTCCCCGGCAGAATGGAGATTACCACAAAGTCAGCGCCCTTTAATGCCTCCTTTAAGGAATATGCCACCTTATAATCCCACCGGCCTGCGGCCTCTTTTCTCTCCTTAAGCTGGCTGCCGATGATCTGGTTCTCCTCAGCTGCCCTGGCATCTATATCATAGAGCCAGACCGTCCCGTCCAGCGCAGGCTCCAGGGCCAAATCCGCCATCAGTTTCCACGCCCATGCCTTGGATCCCCCTCCTATGTAAGCCATCTTGATATCTGATACATGATGATTGTTCCACTTCATTCCCATATCCTCCTCGTTATGAGCACTTGGCGTCTGTCTTTCAGACGCTTACGTGCGATACATGCCGCCTCCTCTGAATATCGTATATCGTATACGATTTACTGTAGTTTTATCATACTTCCGATGAAATTTCAATTACTTTTGTATATTATTTTTATATTTTGGCTAATATCACTAATTTTTATGTGCACTTTTTCATTTACCAGCGCAACTAAGTTTTGACTCTTTTGGGTTTGTATGCTAAAATAGCTTTATTCTAAGAAAAGCGGGTGAAACAAATGAAAAAGCTGGATTCGCTGGAAATAATGCCCACGCGCATCCGAATCGCTTCCATTCTTCGCAAGGCGATTCTGTCAGGCGAGTTTAAAGAAGGGGAAGAATTGTCCCTTACAGACATAGCCAATAACCTGGGTGTCAGCAGGACGCCGGTCCGTGAAGCATTTCAGATTCTCTCCTCTGAAAATCTGATTCTGCTGAGAATGAATAAAGGGGCGATTGTAAAAGGAATCACCACCAAAACAATCCGTGAGCATTTTGAGATGAGATCATTATTAGAAGGGGAGGCCGCTGTCAGGGCCACCCTGAGACATTTTGACGTATCGGAACTGATGGAATCCCAGGTCCACATCGAAAGCCTGGGAGAAAATTTCACAGATGACGAGTATCAGTCCTATAACCAGAATCTCCATACCTCCATATGGAAGGCTGCCGACAACAGTAAGATGTATTCCACCCTCTCCTCACTGTGGAATGGAAGTTCCTTTGGAAAAACCGTTTCAGCCAAGGACCATCAGATTCTCTCCATCAGGGAACACAGGAACATCCTGGAATACATCCAGTCCTGCAATCCCTATCTGGTGCGAAAGGAAATGGAGCACCACATTGAACGAAGCATGAACAATATCATTGACAGCTTCTCCTTAAAGGAAAACGAGTAAGAAAAAGAAAACGTACGCTCTCTGGCGCACAAAAAACCGGGCCGCAGCATCTGCTGCGGACCCGGTTCTTTATATGTAGAAATCAAGGAAAGTGTATCTGATATCTGACTATGCTGCAAATGGAGCGATTTCCTCCATCAACTGGTCACAGTCATCTGTGTGAAGAATCAGTTCTACGGTTTTGGACTTTGCCAGTGATAATACACCTACAATAGACTTTGCATCAACCATACGGCTGCCGCATTTCACATCTGCATCGCACTCAAAACGGTTCATGATTCTTACAAAATTGATAATCTGGTCTGCCTGGTCAAACTTAACAAGGATACGTTTCATGTTGTTCACCTCCGTATGGTATTTTATTTAGTATCACTGTCAGATACTTGGGGGATGGTACTTACTGGTAAGTCCGCATCTGACAATGCCTGCTAACGTTATCTTTTGTTTGTCTTCCGACATATTTATAATACCACGTTCAGGTACTGGATTTCCATGGTAATATTTTTCTATCTCATGGAATATTTTCAAATATTATCCTTATATCATCTAAATCTGGTCCTTCCAGTAACCAATATTTTCCGAATCCACCTTTATGGGCTCTCCGGCTATGACCTCCAGCCCGCCGTCATGACCGTAATCCATGGGGTAGGTCCTGCCTCCCAGAAGCAGCTCCTGGTCCCCCCTCTCCTCAATACGGCCCTCAGACAGCTCCAGGCACACATACCCTGCCACCCTTCCCAGGTCCATGGGATTCCATATGTACAGCACCGGACAGACATCCTCAGGATCACTGCCCACATAGTCCTCCATCTGGTCCGGAAGTCCCAGGCCGATGACCTTTACCTTTGAGGCCTGGCCCCGCGCCTTCACCACATCAGCCGCTGCCTTGATTCCTTCCGTGGACAGGCAGCACATTACCTTCAGGTCAGGATAAGTCTCCAGCATCAGATTTGCCTTCTCGGCCGCCTTTTCATATTCCCCTTCCCCGTAGGCAATGTCCACCAGACGCAGGTCACGGTACTCCAGGTTCTGCAGCTCCTGCTTCATCATGTATATCCACTCGTTTTGATTGGCGGAACGGCTTCCCGCCGACAGGATGCCCCACTGGCCGCTGTGACCGCATATACGGTCCACCTCCCTGACCAGTTCCTTGCCCAGCTCCCGGGCATCCACCGGGCTTATGTAAATACTGCGGCTTCCCGCCTCCACATCCGCATCCAGGGTGATGACGGAGATTCCCTTTTCCCTGGCCTGGGTCAGGACCGGAGTCAGGGCATATTCATCGTTGGCAGCCACGGCAATGGCCTCCACCTTCTCGTCGATAAGGTTCTGTATCAGATGTATCTGCTCCTGGGCAGAGGGGTGGTCGGGGTACAGCACAATACAGTTCTTGCCGGCATCCTCCACCGTCTGTTTAAAACCCTCGCTGGCCAGCTCATTGTACCAGTTGTTTCTGGATTTCATGATAATGGCGTATTTTCCCCTGTTAAACTGGCTGCTCTGGCAGGAAAACAGGAACAACACGCCTGTCATCATGACCGCCCCCGCTATCCAAGCCCAATTTTTTCCTTTCACCCTGCCGTTCCCGCCTTCCTGCTGTTTTTTCCCAGTATATACCTAATGTCGTATTTTGTCCATTTCCGTTGCAAATTTATGATTTCTTGATACAATAGTTGTATCGGTATTGATTATTGTATACAAATCACTGCCTTTTAGAAAAGGATGGATGATGATAGATGAAACTTCTGATTGTTGATGATGAAAAACTGACCCGTGAGGGAATCCGGGACAGCTTGGGCCTGGAGAGCCTTGGCATCAGCCAGGTACTGTTAGAGGACGACGGCATACACGGCCTTAAAACCGCCCTTGAGGAGCGCCCGGATATTGTGCTCACAGACGTCCGGATGCCCAGGATGAACGGGGTCCAGATGGCGGAGCGGATTTTAAAGGAGCTGCCCGGGACCAGTATCATCTTTATGAGCGCTTATTCCGACAAGGAATACCTGAAAGCCGCTATCAAACTGAAGGCTTTGGGATATGTGGAAAAACCCCTTGACATGGAGGAACTGGCCTCAGCCGTAAAGGAGGCAGTGGACAGCAGCAGGAACGAGAAAATAAGCCAGGCAGCAGCAAGGCTTCAGGAAAAGGAACAGCTGGGCCATCTGAGCCTCCTGCTGTCCCAGCCAGAGGAGGAAAGTCTTATAAAGGCAGGACAGCTGGCGGCGGACCTGGGGCTTTCTATCACCCATACCACCTGCTTCTGCTGCATTATCATTGACTGTGTCACTCCCTTATCCGCACTGCCGGAGGAACAGATGGACGGAATCAGGGATTATTTTATGGAGTATCTCACATCCATGGACATATCCCAGGCCTATGTGCTGAGGGGGGACCACCGCATTATTGTTTTCCTCCACTCCCCGGTGCGTCCCGCGGACAAGACCCTGTACGACTGCGCCGGTCTCCTGGCCCAAAAGCTTATTAAGATATGTCCCTTTTTCATTTCTCTTGGCCCGGTTGTAAGCGGAATGGACCGCGCGCATCTATCTTACCAGGAAGCCAGTGAACATCTGAAGGAGGCATTTTTCCACGACTACGGATTCATACTGACCCGCAATATGGAAACAGCTGTTTTCCGGCCGCCGGCAGATCTCCTTCTGGAATTTTCCATGGCCCTGTCCGAAAAGCAGGAGGAGGAAGCCCTGGACATCGTCAGGCGGCTGTACGAATCATTTGTGCCAAACGACATGATTGGCCCCAGCCAGGTAAAGGATATCTATTACAAGTATTTCAGCAAGCTGGACGAACACGGCCTGGGAAGCTATATTTCCCTGTGGCAGAAGGAAGGACTGGAGTCTGAATCCATCTGGGAAGGGGTTATGAACTGCACCATCCTGAGGGAGCTCAACGACCTTCTGGCAGCAAAGGTGCGCCTGTTCTTTGAGCGCCTTCGTGGAAACAGCGTGGGAAATCCGGTGGTATTCCAGATAAAGGAATACATCCATAAGAACTATGCGGTCCCGTCCCTTTCCGTGCCCGATGTCAGCGAATACGTCCGCCTTTCATCCAGCTACGTATGTACTATTTTTAAAAATGAGACAGGACAGACCTTAAACCAGTACCTGACGGATTACCGCATCAAGATGTCCAAGCAGTTCTTAAGCGATCCCAGATACAAGATTGCCGATATTTCCTCCAAGGTAGGATACAGCGACGGCAATTACTACAGCAAGACCTTTAAGAAAATCGTGGGCCTGTCCCCTTCTGAATACAGGGAGAAAATGCTTGCATGAAAAACCCGTTCACAAAGCTGATTCACCATTATACCTATGACATGCGCCTGAAAACAAAGCTTGTCATATCGCACATCATCCTGGTTCTGCTGCCCACCGCCGTACTGTCAGGCTTTCTTTACCTGCGCATTTACGGCATTGTTATGGATGACAGCATCCGCTCGGAGCAGGCTTTGTCCGCACAGACCGTGACCTCCATCGAGAGTCTCGTTTCCCATGTGGGGCACGCCTCTGACACCATCACCGGCTCCATGATGGTACAGGATCTGTTCCGGGTACCCAGATCAGAGGCCAGTACCCGGGATATCTCCACCTCCAAGATGAACAGCCTGTTCCACCTGGTGCAGAGCATTACGGACCATTCCATGATTATGGATGTGAAGATTTATTATGATGACAGCGTGTACGGGGACCTGATGCAGTACAACAAGATAGGGAATGCCCTGTTTAACCCGGTTTCTTCCGTCAGCAGCAGCTACTGGTACGGCATTTTCAGCACCTCACAGCAGTCGCGCCTGCTGTGCCCGGAATTGTACCTGACACCGGACGAGACGGGAAAGAGCGGAAAGCTGGCCTATATTACCCGAATCCCTTATACCTATGAAGGCGGTACTGTGTCCGACATTGAAAATGCCTCCGCCTATGTGGCCCTGTATCTGTCCGGACCTGCCTTTGAGACGGTGCTGCGCAACGACGCCACGGTCACGGATGAGGCTGCCTTTCTGGTTAATGAGCGGGATGTAATTGTGTCCGCCTCAGATATGGGCCTGGCCGGGAAATACTTCATTCCCCGCCGTGATTTGGAGCAGCGGGTGGGAAAGGAAAAGACCTTTTCCCTTGTTTCCTATCTGGACGGCTCTGCCTATGTCGCCTATTTTCCCATCGCGGACACGGACTGGTACATGATGTCCATTATTCCTGCCCTCCATATCGGAGACGCCGGAAAGGCGCTGATGACGCATTTTGCCATGATTTACCTGCTGTTCACCGCCCTGGCCCTGTACACTGCCTTCCGACTGTCGGGTTCCATTGCGGACCGCATCATAGGTGTGGCCCTGCAGATGGAGACGGTGCGCACAGGCCCGCCCCAGCCCATGGATGTGGCTGACACGGGCTGCGACGAAATTGGTGTGCTCTCCGATACCTACAACTACATGACAGAAGAAATCATCACCTTAATGGACAGCCAGAAAAAGGCTTCGGATGAGCTTCGGATGGCGGAATTCCGCGCCCTTCAGGCCCAGATTAATCCCCATTTTCTCTATAATACCCTGGATATGATTAACTGGCTGTCCCAGACCGGGCAGAGCGAGAAAGTAACGGAAGCAGTCCAGATCCTGTCCCGTTTTTATAAACTGACTCTGAGCCGCAGGGAGCTGATGAACTTCATTGAGAAGGAGCTGGAGCATGTAAGCCTTTATGTGCGTCTCCAGAACATGCGGTATGACAATTGTGTGGCCTTTGTGGTGGATGTGCCGGAAGAACTGTGCGAGTACACAATCCCCAAGCTGACGTTCCAGCCCATTGTGGAAAATGCCTTTCTCCACGGAATCATGATGAAGGAAGAAAAAAAAGGCAGTATCCTGCTAACCGGCTGGCCAGAGGGAGATGATATTGTATTCATCATCTCTGACGACGGGGCAGGCATACCGCCTGAAACGCTTGATACTTTAAAGGATGATGTGAATGCCGGCACCGGCTCCTCCGCCAGCCCCAGGCACACCGCCTTTTCCGGCCATATCGGCATCTACAATACCAACTTAAGGCTGAAGAGCCTGTACGGCGAATCCTACGGCCTCTCCATCACCAGCACCCTGGGCAAAGGCACGGAGGTTACCGTTCGGATCCCTGCCAGACATATCACGTCTGACTGATTCCTTTCACATCCCAGCAATATGATTCATAGGCCGCTGTCAGGTTCATGGCAGCGGTCTCTTTTGCTGCCTTTTTCTCCAGATAGGATGCCTGGCCCTCCAGGTACTGCGTGCCTGTCAGCAGTCCGGCCTGCTGCTTTCTCTGGAGTCCTTCGTAGGTCAGCTGGGCGCTCTGAAAGGCAGTGAGGGCCGCCTCATAGGCTGTCTTGCTGGCCTGGAGGTTCTGGTAGGAAGCCAAAAACGCTGCCTCCTTTGTCCCCTCCGCCTCATCCACCAGCTTGAATCTGATATTTATTTCAGTGGTACTGCTGGCTGAGGTGTGGCGGGCATTCTGCACGCTCTTGTCATTTCCCATGGCCCTGATCTTATCGCTCTCATAGTCCACGGCTTCAATGGCGGCCATATCCGGCTCCGGTACGGTTCCTATGACCACCTGGCTGCTGTCCTCAATCCCCAGCATGGTAAGAAGCTGCTGCCGCAGCTGACTGGCCTGGAGCCTGAGGGATTCCAGCGAATTTTTGGCAGTGTCCAGGTTTTTTTGCGCTTCCTTCAGCTGGGCCTGGGTGGCGGAACCGGCTGCCTGCTTTCTCCCCATGGCCTCAAAGGCGGCCTGTAAGGACTCAACCCGCTTTTCCTGGTATTCCACGTTCTGCACCATCTGGTTGTAGGAATTCATCAGTGTCTGGGCTGTCATGGTAAAGGTATCCGCGGATTTTTCCAGGCTGCGGGTGCTCTTTTCACTGGTCATGGTATCCAGCTGGCTGTATATACGGCTGGCTGAGGATTTTAACATGGCGGCATTGGAAGCATAGATTCCGGCTGTCTGGCTGTCCTCATCGTCCATGTCCTCCGCCTTATCCTCCATGTTGTCCTGCTCCCGCTTAAGGGTGTCCCATATTTCCTGGTAGGCGTTTATATTGTCCTCATAATCCTCTATGCTCTCTTTTAAAGACAGGTTCCCCTGTTTCAGCAGTTCCCTCAGATTGCCGTATTCAATGATTATGGCACCCGCTGTATTCCCTGCGGTTTCCGGGGTGGTGCTGGCTGCTCCGGCCTGGGATATATCCTTAGATATGTCCTGAGATGTGTCCTGAGCTGCATAGGAAGTCCGGCCGCCGGCTCCCCACAGGCACAGTACCATTGCCAGAAGAACTATTTTAACCTTTTGGGTGTTTCCTGTCTGCGTGTTTCCCGTTTCTGTATTTCCCGTTATTATGTCCCCCCTGTTCCTGCCGCTCTCCTTTATATCACTGCGGTTTCTCATTTCTGTCCCACCTCGTTTCGTTCTGCCATTTCCTGTGCTTTACACGGTTCTATTCCGTCTCCCATATGCTCACATCCTATGACACGGACGCCAGTCCGTCCACCGACCAACGGTATTCCAACTGGGCCTTAAGCAGGGCCAGCTTCTGTGTGCGCACATTGACCTGGGCCGCGGCAAAGGCGGTCTGCTGCGTTACATAATCGTTCCTTGTCATGGTCCCGGCTGCCATTTTCCGCTCCGCCGTCTCCATGGCTGCCGCCTCAATTTCATACGCATTAAGGGCCTGCTCGTAATCGGATTTAGATATCATCATGCTCTCGTATGCATTCTTTATGCTGGAAGCAGCTGTCTCTTTCTGGCTCTTTAAGCTCTGTTCCAGACTGGTTTTGTTGGTGCCGCTTTTTGCATTGGCTATTTTCTTTTCAAGTATTTTAAGGCTGTAGTTATTTTCCACTCCCCTGGATACATCTTCCTCCAGGTTAATGGCTGTCATCCCCTCCAGGTCCGGCTCCGGCACATCCCCTATATCCACCTGCGCCCCGTAGGTCCATCCCAGCATAAGGCAGAGAGTTTCTTTTGTCTGCCCCAGACTGCTCTGGGCCGACAGCAGGGATGCATCTGCCGATGTGACGGCCTCCCGGGCCGACAGCACCTGGGCCTGGGTAGACATACCCGCACTCAGGCGGTTAAGCGTCTGGTCATAGGAGGACCGGGCCTGTATCTTATTCTGTTCCAGGCTCTCCAGACTGTATGTCTGGCTCCAGTAGCTTATCATCAGCTCCTGGGCCTCCTTCACCAGACCTGCCTCTGTCTTGTCATATTCCAGCTTTTTGACGTCCCCGTCCTCCACATTGTCGTCTCCCTGCTCCCGCAGATTATCTGCCTGAATCTGGCTGCTCAGATAGGAGGAAAGGCGGCTGGCATAATCTGAATCCGACGAATCAGGATATTCCAGGCTTCCGTATATATCATCGGCGGCATCATAGTAATCATCCGCGATATCGTCCGCGTCCTCGCCACGGAAATCCTCATACTCCAGCTGGTTCTGGATCACCGTGTTATTGTATACATGAATCAAATCCGCTATCTCTGTGAATTCCAGCTGATTATCCCTGAGGGAAGCCCACTGTTCTGCGGTATAGGCAAACTCCGGGGTGCCGGCCCATGCCGTCACCGGCATGGTGCCAAGGCACAATACCACTGCCAGGCATCCTGCCCCTATTTTTCCATATTTCATATGATTGACACCTCTTTCTTAAATATCCAGTACAACCCGTTTCTTATCACCGTTCATAAGCGCATAGTAGATTGGCAGTATGAACAGAGCCACCGCCACGCCCACGCTGAGTCCGCCGATGTTAACAATGGCCAGACCCTGGGTGGTGGAACCGCTGTCCCCTATGGCCAGGGCCATGGGAATCATGGAAAGGATGGTGGTAAGGCTGGTCATCATAATGGGCCTTAAACGTGTGGCGCCGGCCTCAATGAGGGCTGTCTTTAAATCCATGGTCATGCGGTATTGGTTCACTGTATCCACATAGAGGATACCATTGTTAACAACAGTGCCGACCAGAATCAGGAAGCCCAGGATAGACGTCATACTGATGCTGACCCCCGTAATCTGCAAAAGCCCGAAGGAGCCAATGAGGCTGAATGGTATGGTAGTCATTACCATGAAGGAAAACTTCGGTGACTCAAACTGCGCTGACAGTACCACAAATACCAGGAACACAGCAACGGCAATCGCCTGGTACAAGGCTGCAAATTCCTCCTGCATCATTCGGTTCATGGAGTTGACGCCCCTTTTGATGGTGCCGCTTAAGTTGGGGTTTATGACCTCGCTGTCTATGGCGGACTGGACATTTCCCCCTGTATAATCTGCTGTAATGGTTATCTCATATGCCTTATCCGTCTTGGAAATGGAAGCCGGGCTGTCCTTATAATAGATTTCCGCCACATCCGTCAGGGCCACATAGCCTCCGGAAGGCTTGGAGAGTATAATATCCTTCATCTGGCTGACCGTGCGGTACTCATCCTCCGGGTACTCAGCCATCACGCTGACCTCCCTGCCGTCCACATCCAGGGTGGTCACCTCTTCGCCGTCCATCATCTGCTTTACCTGGGAACCAATCTGGGATGCAGTAAGCCCCTCCGCTGCCGCCAGTACCGGGTCCACCTTCACGGTAACCACAGGCGCTGTATTTTCTATGCTGGAATGGACGTTCATCACATCGTCCCTGGCTGTCATCTCGGCAACAATCTTGTTGCTGACTTCCTGGAGCTCGTCGTAATCTGTTCCGTTAAGGATGACTTCATATCCCCGGTTCCTGCTCATGAAGCTCATGGACGAGGATGCCTCCACTGTCACCGTACAGTTATCCAGATCCGCCATCTCTGTCTCCCACTGCTCCACTACCTCGTCGGTGCTCATATCCCTGTTGTCCCTCAGATAGGCTGTTATGGTACCGCTGTCATTGTTATAACGCAGCATGTAGGATTCCACATCCGGATGCCCCTGGACAATCTCCTCTGCCTGCAGCAGCATGGCATCGGCATTTTCCGACAGCAGCCCCGGCCTTGTTTCGATGGAAACACTGACCGTTCCCGTATCGTCCGCTGTCATAAGCTCGGTTTCCATCCCGCTGGCCAGAAAATAGGCTGCAATCACCAGGATTACAGATGCAATCATGATAATGGCCTTGTGGTTTAAAAGTCCGGGCATGATGCGGCGGTATCCGTTCTGTATCCGCTCCATGGGCCGCGACATCGGCGCCTGCATCCTCTCCTGGGGCTTATACGCCATATATGTAAGGGGAACAATGGTAATAGCCGACAAAAAGGAGGCGAGCATACAGAACACGATAACGTATCCCATGGAGCCGAACATCTGTCCCGACATACCCTGCAGAAATACCAACGGCAGGAAAACCACGCAGGTAGTCACCGTGGAGCCCAAAATGGACTGCAGCACAATGTTTGTACCTGACAGGGAAGCCCTGGCATATCCCAGAAGGCCCTTGTCCTCCTCTGTCTCGATGGCCCTGAAACAGCTCTCCAGCACCACGATGGAGTTATCCACCATCATGCCCACGCCCAGCACCAGACCGCTCATGGTAATGATGTTCAGAGAAAAACCGGCGCTGGTCATCAGAATCAGGGACACCAGGATAGAGGTAGGTATGGAGCTTCCTACAATCAGGGACGCCTTATAGTCCCCAAAGAAAATGAATATGATAATCATGGAAATCACGGCTGCCAGCACCAGGGTAAGGGCCACATCCTTAAGGGAGCTGAGAATGCTGTCCGCGCTGTCCCTGACAATCCTGATATTCAGGTTCTCGTCGTCCGCCTCCAGGCTTTCGATAACCTCCTGGACCTCGGATGACACATCCATGGCCGTGCTGCTCTGCTGCTTGGTGATGGAAATGGAAATAGTGTCCTGGCCGTTGTAGCGCGAGATACCTCCCCGGCTCTCCTCTGCCTCATAAACCTTGGCAATGTCCTCCAGATACACAATTTTTCCGCTGGAGGTGGTGATGGGGACTTCCTTCAGAGCTTCTATGGTCTCATGCTCCAGGGACGTTGAAACAGAAAGCTCCAGTTTTCCGGATACAGCATCGCCGGATGGGTAGGAAAGATTTGCCGTGCTCATAGCAGTGGACACGTCGCTCATGGTCACCTGATACTGGGCCATCTCATCGGATTGAAGCTCAATTTTATAATATTCCGACTTACCGCCCATGGCCTCCACCTCTGCCACAGAGGAAATCTGTTCCAGCAAAGGCACCACGGTCTGGTCCACATAATCGTACAAATCCTCCTGGGAAGGATTTGATATGGAAAGCATCATGGTGGTTCCCGCATTGTTATTCATCTCCATGACAGAGGTCTCCGCGTCGTCAGGGAGCTGGCGGCTCAATGCATCCAGACTCTGGGATAAATCATTATATGCGTCATCCATATCGGTGCCGTAATCATATTCCAGCATAATCATGGCCCTGTTCTCGCTGGAAGTGGAGCTCATGCTTTTCACGCCCTCTATGGTCCCCACCTGGTCTTCTATGGGCTGGGTCACAAGTTCATCTATATCCTCAGGACCAGCCCCGGAATAAGACGCTATGATAATCAGCATGGGCTGATCCGTGTCCGGCATCTGTTCCAGCGTGGCATTAAATACGGAAGAAATACCGAATACCAGAAGGCAAAGCAATGCCATAACCGTGGCCACCGGACGTTTTAATACAAACCTTGTCAATCCCATGGGTTATGCCTCCTGTTCCGCCTGTGATGCTGCATGTTTGCTGTCTTCCCCGCCGGGTGCTGCTATTTCTCCGGCCTGTGTTTCCTCCTCGGACTGGTTCCCTTCTCCGGACTGGAACTCTTCTCTGGACTGAAACTCTTCTCCGGACTGGGTTTTCTCTCCGGTTTGTGTTTCTTCTCTAAACTGTGCCTCTTCTCCTGGCTGCACCTCATCCCTCAACCGTATTTTCGCCCCCTCATACAGGTTGGAGCTCCATGTGCTCACAACCATGTCATCGGCTGACAGGCCGGAAAGAATCTGGGCATGTTCCTCGTCCTCCAGTCCCACTTCCACCTGGGCCATGGATGCGGTGCCGTCCTGGTACAGATAAACATAGGCATTGCCCCCGCTGTAATAGATGGCATCAATGGGAACCACCATTGTATCCAGTGCCCGTTCCGTCACAAGATTTAATTTCACCGTGCTTCCGGCTGCAATCTCCTGTGTGTTTTCAATCTGGGCCTTTACCTTGAACAGCCCTGTATCCCTGTCAACCATGGAGTTTATTTCGCTGATATATGCCTTGTATGTAGTTCCGTTCTTCTGGATTTCCAGCTCATCGCCCACATTGGCGTTCTGCATCATGCGCTGGGTCACATAGAAGGAAACTATGTTCTCTCCCTCGCCGGCAATCACGCACAAATCCTGGGACTGGCTCACCCTGTCATACACCTCCACGTCAAAGCTTTCAATCTTCCCATTGATAGGAGCGGTGACGGAACTGTACTGCACCTGTCTTTCGTAAGCCAGTTTAGCGGACTCATACTGGAGCTGCGCGGACTTCACCGCATTGACATACTGCTCGTATTCCTGCTCAGACAAATCGCCGCCGCTGTAAAGAATCTGCATTCTTCTCAGGTTGCTCTGGGCCTCTGAAAGAGATACAGATGCAGCATCCATGGAGTTCTTTGCCGTCTCCACCTGCTCTGTATCAATCTCAAACAGGACCTGGCCCTGTGTCACCATGTCCCCTGCCTTCACATATACCGCCGTGACGTCACCTGCTGCCTTTGCATAGATATGAACCACATCAGAAGGCTCCACTGTGCCGGTAAGCCCTGTGGTAAGGATAATATCGCCGGAGGACGGCTGTTCTGCCCTCACCACTGTGACAGAAGCCTCCTGTCCCATAGGCATGCCGCCCTTTGCTTTTTTTCCTCCCTTCATTACAATCATAGCCACAGCCAGTATGACAATGATTCCGGCTGCAATGCCTATCTTTATTTTCCTGCTCTTGCTCATATCCAATCTCCTTTGCTGGTTTACTCAACTGATTCCTAATATTAAAGGTTGAAGATTAATTCAACATTAACAAAACAGGTATGAATGTCATTTATTTCACGTGATTCTGTGAATTTTTTGTGACTTTACCTGATGTCTGATGCAGCAGCATAAGCTGTCCGAAAACAGAACTAAAAGACAGGCAGGTACACACATACGGTACCTGCCTGTCTTTTAGTTCTGTTTGGACTTGCGATGGAGGCGATGACAGCCAATGTGAATTAAACGGCTCCATTGACACCGGCATCCCTCTTAAGCATTTTTTCATAAGCATATTTGACACTGTTATCAAACCATATGGTTCCGCAGTAGTCAAAACCGTTCTTTTCCAAGACATGCCTCATAATAGCATTTTTCTCATCGGTGTCAACCCGAACGCTGTAAATTCCATTTTGAATACACAGCTCTTCAATGAGCTGAAACGCAATACTTGCTATACCATGCCCACGGTAAGCCCCGGATATTGCCATACGGTGGACTACCGCATAGGGAAGATCGCTTTTCCAGCTGCCCTGCAGCGTTTCATAGGACGCCTCACCCGCAAAATCAATGCAGAGGTATGCCGCAGCGTCAGAACCCTCCTCGATAAAATATCCCCGCCCATGCTCCAGGTCCCCGATGATGGTTTCCATATCCGGGTATCCGGTCTGCCACTGGTCAATGCCCTGCGATTTTAAGAACTCTTTGGCTTCATCGATCAACGCCATTGCTTTCTCTGCTTCTTTCCTATTTGCTGGCTGTAAAATAAATCGTTCCATACGTTGTACCTCCGTCTTTTTATTTTTGAATCTCCTGAATTTTCGTTCCGCAAAACCATGTGGCAAGGAAACCAGCTTTGACAAATCGCACTTGCCCTCCTTCCTCTTGTCTGCTATAATAACACAAAACAATGCAGCGAACAAATCAAAGTATTTATATATATAGTTCAATTTTCTTGAAGTATTGGAGGAAAACCCATGGAGCTTAAATGTTTAAGAACATTCCGCACGATTATTGATGAAGGCGGTTTTTCCAAAGCTGCCAAAAAGCTGAATTATACACAGTCTACCATTACGTTTCAAATGAATCAGCTTGAACGCGACTTATCCACTACTTTATTTGAAAAAATCGGCAGGAAAATGGTTTTGACAAAAGCAGGAGAGCATCTGATTCCTTATGTGGATGACATTCTCCAGTCCGTGGACAAGTTATCTTTTTTAGGCGAACATTTATCGGAATGCCAGGGAGATATCCAGATCGGCGTTGGCGAAAGTCTGCTATGTTACAAACTCCCCGCTATTTTGAAGGAATTTCACAGGCAGGCTCCGAAAGCCCGTTTGTTCCTGCGCTCTATGAACTGTTATGATATTCGGGATGAGCTTTTCAGCGGCGGATTGGATTTAGGCGTATTTTATGAGGATGTGGGAGGTTTTGGCTCGAATCTTGCGGTTAAGCCTTTAGGTGATTATCCCGTGGTTTTGGTGGCGTCCCCCGAAATACAAAACAGATACCCGGATTTTGTGACACCGGACAGAACCATTCCGCTCCCTCTCATCATCAATGAACCGAACTGCATTTTCCGGCAGATTTTTGAACAATATCTTCGTGATAAATCAATTATTCTCGACCATACCATTGAGCTGTGGAGTATTCCCACAATCAAAAATCTTGTTAAAAACAATGTGGGGGTTTCCTTTCTTCCCGAATTTACAGTAACAGAGGAATTAAACCATGGTGAATTGGTGAAAATTCCAACCGCTATTTCAGGCACAAAAATCACTGCCGTCTGCGCGCACCATAAAAACAAGTGGGTCAGTCCGCTCATGCAGCTGTTTATCAGTTTATGTGATTCGGTTTCCTGCGGCGGGGAGCGGTAACCGGCCTCTCTGCGTCTGGTATCGCGATTGTAAAACATAAACATCCTAAATAAAAAAATAAATATTCTTTCATTTTCTGATGATTCGTTTATGTTTACTTTATAAAAAGGTGTTATATATGTATAATGAAATGTAGCAGAGGGAGGTAATGGAACATGTTTCAGATACTGATTGCGGAAGATGACAAGAATACCCGGCGGCTGATGGAAGCTGTACTGAAGGAACACGGCTACCATCCCATCCTGGCATGCGACGGCCTGGAGGCCTTGAAATTATTAGATACCCACCATGTAGACCTGGTTATCCTGGACATCATGATGCCCGGCATGGACGGCTATGAGTTCACCAGACAGCTGAGGGCTACAGATTACACCCTGCCCATTCTCATGGTCACCGCCAAACAGCTGCCGGAGGACAAACGGAAGGGATTCATTGTTGGAACAGATGACTATATGACAAAGCCCGTGGATGAGGAGGAGATGATTCTGCGCATCCGGGCCCTTCTGCGCAGGGCACAGATTGTGAACGAACGGCGCATCACCATCGCAGATGTGTGCCTGGATTACGACTCCCTGACCGTAAGCCGAGGGGATGAAAGCCAGACGCTGCCCCGCAAGGAGTTCTATCTTCTTTACAAGCTCCTGTCCTATCCCGGCAAGATATTCACCCGTATCCAGCTCATGGATGAGATATGGGGCATGGAATCCCAGTCGGACGACAATACCATCAATGTACACATTAACCGGCTTCGCAAGCGTTTTGAGGATTATCCCGAGTTTACCATTGAAACCATACGCGGCCTGGGCTACAAGGCGGTGAAACATCTATGAGACACAGGAGAAACCGTAAACCACTGGGTACCATGACCCTCATACTGACCGCAGGTATCTTCTTAATCATGCTCACGGTCATGACCCTGCAGGGATTTTTGATGTACCTGTACTGGAAGATTTTCTACCAGGCTGATATTCCCATCCCCCAGTTCTGGCGCCCCATTCCCCTGCTGGCCGTGCTCAGCGCCGTGGTTGGCGCCGGCCTCACCCTGCTCTTAAGCCGCATCCCCCTTAAGCCCATCCGCGACCTGATTGAGGCCATCAACCAGCTGGCGGACGGCAACTTCAAGGTGCGCATCCACCTGGACCTGAACCGTGAATTTGAACGCCTCTCCGAAAGCTTTAACCGCATGGCCCAGGAACTGGAGAACACGGAGCTGCTGCGCTCTGACTTCATCAATAATTTTTCCCATGAATTCAAGACTCCCATTGTATCCCTGAGAGGCTTTGCCAAGATACTGAAAAATGACAGACTCACAAAGGAGGAACGGGACGAATATCTGGATATCATCATAAGTGAATCCAACCGCCTGTCCCAGCTCTCCACCAATGTGCTGAATCTGTCCAAAATAGAAAAAATGAGCATCCTGTCCGATATGGAATCTTTTGACCTGTCGGAAGAAGTGCGCCAGTCTGTCCTGCTGCTGGAATCAAAATGGCAGAAAAAGGACCTGGAACTGTTTATTGATATGGATGAACTGGAATACCGCGGAAATAAGGCGCTCCTAAACCAGGTATGGATTAACCTGATTGACAACGCCATCAAATTTTCCCCTCAGAACGGAAAGATAAAACTGAAGCTGCACAGGAAGAAAGACCAGGTGGTTTTCCAGATTCTGGACAATGGATGCGGCATAGATGAGGAGACAAAGAACCATATATTCGACCGTTTCTACCAAGGAGACAGCTCCCATACGGCAGAGGGAAACGGCATTGGCCTCACGGTGGTGGAAAAAATCGTACACCTCCACAAAGGTCAGATCCGAGTCGTCAGCGAGGCCGGTATCGGTACCACCTTTACGGTGAACCTTCCTATTATCCCACCGCCTTCGGTTCTGTAAGTTTCTGTGAATTCTTCCGGCAATTTTTCCGGTGATTTTCTATGTGAATTTCCCCGGCGTGTATTTCGCCATGAATTCTGCCATGAGTTTCCCCGGTAAAATTTCTTTGACATACCGCACATTTTCTGATATGATGACTTTACTTTACAAAAGCCACTGCACGAAGCCCGGAAAGAACCCGCTAAGTGCCGGTGACATGTATCGCATGGAAGCGTCTGAAAGACAGGCGCCAAGTGTTCATAACAAGGAGGGCGTTTGATGTATTTATCCATTCGTTTAAGATAAGCAGCAATTAAATAAAACCTGATATGGTTTTTTTGTTGTGCCTGTTTTACGGATGAAATGCAGATACGCCTGATATATTTTTATGTAATATGTGAATTGCCCGCCGCTGATCCGGGGGACAGTTTGTTTTCTACATACAGGCAAGGCAGATAGAACCGTAATGGCTTTATCTGCCTTTTCATGTTGTATTTATATTGTATGTATGCTGTATGTATGCTCTATACAGCCAAAACAGGCTTTGGGACAAACCCAAAACAGGACGCCATGTCAGGTCAGATACAGAATACGGAAAGGATTTTTTAATATGAATGATTATTCAAGATGGAAACAGAAATTTCTGACCATTGCAGCAGGCCAGACTGTCTCCCTTATCGGAAGCTCTGCTGTCCAGTTCTCGCTGATTTGGTGGCTGGCCAGCGAAACCGGCTCTCCCATGATGATGGCGTTATCCGGCCTGGTGGCATTTCTGCCCCAAATCTTCCTGGGTCCCTTTGCCGGGGTGTGGATTGACCGCCTGAAACGGAAACATGTGGCCATTGCAGCGGATATGTTTATCGGCCTGGTAGCCGTGGTCTTTGCTGTCCTCCTGTGGGTGGGCCATCCTCCCTACTGGTCTGCCTGCGCGGTTCTGGGCATTCGGGCCCTGGGAAGTGTATTCCATACACCTGCCATCCAGTCCATCGTGCCGCAGCTGGTACCGCCGGACAAGCTGGTCCGGGCCAATGGCTGGAACCAGTTCATGCAGTCCGGCGCCTTTATGCTGGGACCTGTCATAGGAGCTGCCATGTATGCCGCGCTGCCGCTTCCGGTCATCCTGCTGACTGATTTTATAGGCGCATGTGCTGCCAGCCTTACAATGGCGGTGGTAACCATCCCTGAACCGGAACACAGCCATCAGGAGGCCCCTCATTTAATCCGGGAAATGAAGGAGGGGCTTAGCATCTGCATGAGCGACCGCAGGCTGATGAAGCTGACTGCGGCCGCAGCCATTACCATGGTATTTTATCTGCCCCTGGCCTCCTATTATCCGCTGATGTCCAGCACTTATTTTAAGGCCAGTGCATGGCATGGAAGCGCGGTGGAATTCCTCTATGCCCTTGGCATGATGGTATCCGCCATCATATTCGGCAGCCTGGGCAAGGTAAACAATAAACTGAAGGCCTCCTACCTGGGACTGGCCGGAAGCGGCATCACCTGCTTTATCTGCGGCATCCTGCCCTCTGATATGTGGGCCTGGTATGTTTTTGCAGCGACCTGCATGTTCATGGGCGGGGCCGGCAGCGCCTACAATATTCCATTCGTGGCCTATCTGCAGGAGACCATACCTGCAAAAGCCCAGGGACGGGCCTTCTCCCTCTTGGGAAGCATCATGTCCTTAGCCATGCCTGTGGGGCTCCTCATATCCAGCCCTGTAGCCCAGATTTTCGGGGTAAATATGTGGTTTTTGGTATCGGGAATCGGTATTCTGGCTGTGGTGGCTGTATGCTGGCTTTCAGGAAACGATTAAGGGAAGGCTTATCTTTGTCAGGAAAAAACCGGCTTCCCGGCCGCTGTAAAAACTTCCGCCATGGTCCCCAATGATTTTAGCGCAGGTCTTAAGGCCGATTCCGGTGCTCTCCTTTTCCTGCGCGTCCTCTGCCACATAATTGCCAAAACAGATGATAAGACAATCCGCCCGCTGCTGATAGGATACGGTTACCGGGCGGTTCCTGTCTGCGTATTTGAGCAGATTGGAAAATATATTTCCGAATACCCGGCGGCACAGATTAATGTCCGCCAAAAGCCTGCAATTGATTTCATCGGAACTGCGCCTGATGTCAAAGCCCTCGCTCTCCATGTCAAAGAGGCTCTCCTCCACGATTTGGCCCAGGAATTCAGCCCCATTAACCTCCTCTGCCTCAAGCTCTTCCCTTTTTCTTCCATAAACAATGAAATATTCAAACAATTTATCTGAAAGTTCCTTTATCTGGTATGCCTTATCCCGAATGGAATTCAGATACTTTCTCTGCTGCCCCCGGTCTTCCCCCTTCTCCATCTGAAGTATGTCCACATAACCTAACAGGGACGTCAGAGGAGTGCGCAGATCATGTGACATGGCAGTGACCAGCTCACGGTTGGCCTTTCCCGCTTCCTCCTCTTTCTGCTGCCGTTCCTTGATGGCACAGCGCATGGCATCAATTTCCGCTGCCAGGGAGGCAAGCTCATCCTTCCCCTTTACCGTAATCCGGTAATCCAGGTCCCCGCCTTTTAATATCTGTATCTCCTGTTCCATCAAATCTATGTACCTGATTTTTCCGCGAATCAGCATGACCAGCATCAGCGCAAACACTGCCATGGAGATCACGCCTCCCAGCACACTGGCGGCAGCATAATATCCATATTCCACATAATAGCTGACCCCTGCCTGGGCAGTCCCGTCTGCAAATTTCACCTCATAAAGCCATGAGGTATCTTCCCACTCATTCATTTCCGGAACCATAACCATCACCTTGGCGTCATTGCTGTACCGAAACCTGCCGTCTTTATAGATGGTTATGAGAAGGTTCTTTTCTCCCGACGCCCACTTGTTCAGCATTTTACCGTCATTCGTGGACAGTCCGTTCTCTGTCACATACGCCTGAAGCCGCTCCACGCAGGCCTGTTCCCTCAGAATCATTCTGTCCTCACTGAAAAGCACACGGTCCAGGATACCAAAAAGCAGTGTATTAAGGGCCATGTAGAGAGCCAGTGAAACAAGGGCCGACGCCACTGCCGCCAGGGTAAGCTCTGTCCCCAGCCTGCTGATTCTCCTGCTCTTACTCAATCCGATACCCCTTTCCCCATACATTGACAATATACTTTGGATTCTTTGGGTCCGCCTCCAGCTTCCTGCGGAGATTCCTGATATGTACCATCACCGTGTTATTGGCGCTGTAAAAATAGGCTTCCCCCCACACGCTCTCATAAATATTCTCAATGGTAAACAATTTTCCCCGGTTGGACGCCAGCAGTAAAAGGATGCGGTATTCCAAATCCGTAAGAAGAATTTCCCGGCTGTTTTTCATGACCTCATTAAATGATTTCTGAATGACCAGATCCTTAACAGTTATGGATTCCTCTCCATCCTCCTTGCCTTTATACACATGGTACCGGCGTATCATGGCCTTTACCCTGGCCGCCAGCTCCGCATAGGAAAATGGTTTTGCCAGATAGTCGTCACCTCCTGCCCCAAATCCCATGGTCTTGTCGGAGTCCTGGGTGCGGGCCGTGAGGAACAAAATGGGCGTATTTAACTTCCTTCGTATCTCTGCGCAGGCAGAAAATCCATTACGTCCCGGCATCATTACATCCAGTATAATCAGGTCAAATGTATCGTCTGCCGCAGACGCAGCCTGCTCCCCGTTCTCTGCTTCCACAACCTGGTATCCCTCACTTTCCAGCAGGATTCTCACTACCTCCCTTATCTCCGGATCGTCATCTGCAAATAAAATCTTCCGCTTGTCCAACCTGACACCTCTCTTTATAATGGCGTGTTTCATTTTTAACCATCCGGGTATGGATGTTCCGGGATGGCCAAACTATCTTCATTATATCTCAGATATTCTCTTACTTCCACCAAATAGTCCTATTGATTCAACTGTTTTTGTCCCTTCTTCCAGCTGTTCTTTCCCGTCAGTCATGCTTGATTGCCTCCAGCGCTGAAATCTTTACTGCTTTGCCGGCCGGATAATAACCTGCCCCCACGCCCACTGCAATGGAAAACAGGACCGCAAACAGGGACAGCCACCACGGTATCACGGACAGCCTGGAAGGAAGCCCCGCCATGTCCGCTTCCATGGCTCCGGCCATGGATGAGGACGACATTCCTTCGGAGGTCATATTCATGACAAAGGATATGGCATAACTGAATACAGTCCCTGTCACTCCTCCTAACAGCCCGATGCAGCCCGCTTCCAGAAGGAATATCCTTCTTATGTCCCTGACAAAACACCCCAGCGACTTCATAACTCCTATTTCCCTGGTCCGCTCAGATATGGACATAATCATGGTGTTGGTAATTCCCAGGGCTGCCACAAACAGGGAAATGGCTCCCAGGCCGCCTAACATCATCTGTTTCTGTCTGGCCTCCCGCTCCATAGGCTTTCGGATGGTCTCCATGGAGCTGGTCCGAAAGCCCATACGTTTTATTTCCGTCTCCACCTCCGCCACCTGGTTCATATCCTTTACCTTCACCAGGGCGCCTGAATATCCCTTTTTCCACTCCGGCTTCCTGCCGCTCAGCTTAGCCTGCTGGTCCAATAAGGTCTTAAGCATTTCCAGGTCCATCACAAGCCCCATGGATGTCTCCTCTCCTTTTCCGTAATCCTCCTTCATTCTTCCCGCGGCTTCCAGCTGGCGCGTGATTTTCTTATCATCCTCCTTATCGCTGCTGATATCCAGCGTATAGGCTGTTTTCATGGAATCAAAATATGGCTGGGGCTTCACAGGCATTCCACTTTCATCCAGGTTATCATATCCGCTGTACATATCAACCGTGTTTCTGCCGGAAGGCCTCTTGGTGTCCTCAAACATATAGGCAAAATTCTCCCCCACAAAGACACCATCCCTTCCCCCCTTGTCCCAGGTCCCGTCCGTCAGCTTGTATCCCATGGCTTCGGCTGCCTTTACGTCAATGCCCACAATGGTGGTGTAGGCGGACTTGTAACGCCGGTTTCTTCCGGCATACAGGGTGATGGGGATGTTTTCAGCTGTAAGTTTTGGCGTGACTGCCTCCACTGATTTCATTTCCTTTAAACGCCGGATTGCCTGATTATTCAGCTTTGCCGAGCGGCTCCCTTTGCCGGCCGAATATACATTGATAATGGTCAGATCTCCCATCTGGGCCAGCATGTTCTTCTGTGCCTCCTTCATTCCGATTCCAATGGATATCATAATGACCACGGAGCAGCAGCCTATGATGACTCCCAATACAGTGAGAAAGGTCCTGCTTTTATGGCGGGTCAGATTCTGGAGACATATGGTGAGTAAATCCTTTGTTTTCATGTTTTATCTTCCTCATTTTCCGATGGCTGATCACGGCTGTCCTCCAGTTCATTCCGGCCATCCAAGACCTGGCTGTCCTCCAGTTCATCCCAGCCTTCCAAATCCTGACTGTCCTCCAGTTCATCCCAGCCTTCCAAATTCTGACCGTCCTCCAGTTCATCCCAGCCATTCTGCTCCTGGCACCGGCTGCGGTCCTTCAATCCTTTGGCTTTTTTTCTCTTAATCCACAGAATTCCTGACACCAGTGCTGCAGTTAGAATACCGGCCATCATTTTCCAGTTCATTTTCCTTCCCCCATCCATTTCTCCGTCCATCATATCTGCGCCGTCCGTTTCTTCAGCAGCTCCTTCTTTCACCTCGAATGTCACAGGAATCTCCATGGTCCTTATCTCCATGGACTCGTCCTCATATGTCACTTTTACCCTGCCCTCAAAGGTCCCTGCCTTTTTCGGGGTTGCTATAAAATCAATGGTCCCGCTTTTTCCCGCATCAAAATTCCCCAGATTCAGGCTTCTGTCAATTACCTGTATGTCCCCTTCCAAACTGGCTTCCACATTGTACACCTGTCCTCTTCCCTTGTTTACATAGGGAAGCGAGATGGTGGTCTCCTCATTCTGACGGATTTCCTCCACAAAAGAGGGCGGGCTCACCTGGAACCGGTCTGGCTGGTAAACCGGCACTGCAATGGTTTCTGCGGCAGTAGACTGTTTTCTCTCTGTTTTATCAATGTACTCATATTTGCACGATATGGTTATCTTAGGGGACTGTACCTTGGAATCCTTTGTCTGGAACAATGCCTGGACATCCACCTGCTGTGCTTTTTTCTCACCCGGTCCCATCTTTGGAACATAAAATGTGTTGGAGGACGAGTTGATAGATAAACCTTCTCCTGTTTCCAGCGAAATGACCACGTTTTCTATGGGAGACACCTGACTGGTATTCATAAACTCCATGTTCAGACGAAACACCTGTCCTGCTGAGACTTTATCTCCATATGTATAATTAGTCAGTATGATATTTGGCGTGGGGGCTCCCGGAGTGGCTGTCTTGCCATTGGTAGGCACCACGATTCGTTGGGAATACGTACCCTGGACCGTTCCCTTATCTGTATCATAATCAAATTTCAAGGTGATACCCAAAAGCTGGGATGCTGCTGACGACAATTCGGATCCCGCCTTAAGGTTCACAGACACGTCCACGGACTGTCCCGGCCCTATATCCCCAATCTGCCGTGTATCGGTTGCCTCCAGAAGAGATATCTGGTCATTTGGCTCAAAGGTAGCTGTAAGATTCCGTATTCCTTTGACTGTGTCGGTATTTTCCAGTTTTAAAGTAATCTGAAACGGCTGGCCGGAACTCACTGGTCCCATAGGTCCCCTGTCTATGAGCAGCACGGGCTGTCCTGTAGCCGTGCCTCCTTTTACAGGCAGAAGCACCTTTTGCACAGAGGCAGCCGATGTAAGCTGTCCTCCTGAATAATAGTTGTATTTTAACTCCAAATCAATAAGCTGGCTGGGACCGGATATATCCTGTCCCGCTATCAGATTGAATTTAACCAGCTCAGCTCTCCCGGTATCCAGGCGGCTAACGATCCTTGTGTTAGTGTCACCGCCTATGAACAGGGAACTTCCCGGCGATACATTTACCACCATATCCTCGATATCCGCATCTTTACTGGTGTTCTCAAGCTCCACTTCCAGCGTGAAGTGGTCACCGGGGCCAACGGGATTTTGCGGCGAGATTCTCCTGACTCTTATGATTGGCTGCCCTGTGGTGCTTCCCGTATCCCCATTTTCCCTGGGAGCCGACTCCTCGCATTCCGAAATATTTACTTCCAGCTGTTCAGAGGGAATTCCGGAACTCTTAAATCCCACCTTCAGCCTCAAAACATCCCCCTTTCCCGTATAAGTAAGCCTGGTAAATGTCACTGTAAACTCCAGGTCGTCCTCCTTATCCGATGTGATCTTTACCTTTGGATTTTCCCCATTACGGAAGCTGTCGCTGAGTTTTGTTACCGTTACTCCCCGTTTTCCCACCTCACTTGTCTTGATTCCATTGCTTCTTACATTGACCACCACTTTTGCCTGGCGCCCTTTGCGCAGCACATCCAGGGTGTCCTTTGAACCGCCCGGCGCAAAAATCTCATACTCACCCACCCACAGGCTTCCACTTCCCGGGGCACCATCGTCTGGATTATTGGAATCCTCCTTTCCTCTGCCCCGTCCTCCGCTGCCCTCCTGGCTGCCGCCGTCCTGAGCCCCGCTGACGGAATCAGCCCCTGAACCGCCTGTCTCACTGCCCATCTCACGGCCCGGCTCACGGCCCGGCTGGGATGTTCCCGCTACACCGGTTTCCGTTCCGGCACTTTCTGTTGTGCTGTCTCCTGCTCCGTTGGCTCCTGCTGCTCCGGCTTCCATTCCTCCAGTCCCCTCTCCAGCCATTCCGCCTTCGTTTCTCTCATTAATCCCTTCTGCGTCAATCGTTTCCCGCCCCCCGGAACTGTCTGTCTCCTCTGCCAAAGCATTTCCGCACATTCCTATTATCATAGCAGTTGAAATCATCACTGCCGCTGCCCGTTTGAGCCTTCCTGTTATCTCCATCCTCACTGTCCTTTCCTTTCATCTCCCGTTATGATTCCGTCCACCAGGGTCACGATTCGGTCCGCATACCTGGACATGCCCGGGTCATGGGTCACCAGTATGATGGTCTGGTTAAATCTTCTGGCAAAGCCCATGACCATGTCCATGATTTCCGCTGTTGTTTTTGTATCCAGATTTCCGGTTGGTTCATCTGCAAACACTACCTCAGGTCTGGACACAAATGCCCTGGCTATTCCCGCTCTCTGCTGCTGGCCCCCGGACATCTGGGAGGGATAATGATGAAGCCGGTGTGAAAGCCCCACACGTTTCAGCATTTCTTCTGCCATGGCCTCCCGCCTCTTCCGGTCCATTCCCTTAAACATCAGGGGCATAGCCACATTTTCAACCGCTGTCATGGACGGCAGCAGATTATATGACTGAAAGATAAAGCTCATATGTTCCTGCCGGAAAGCGGCCAGTTCCTCCTCATTCATATACGATATATTTTTCCCGCGGATAAACACCTGTCCTTTTGTGGGTTTCTCCATTCCGGCCAGTTGATTCAAAAGCGTACTCTTTCCTGACCCCGACGTTCCGAAAATACAGCAGACCTCGCCTTTATAAATCCTCAGATTAATCCTTTTAAGGGCCACCACTTCCTCGTCCCCCATCCGGTAAACCTTGCGCACATTTTTAACATATATGATTGGTTTTCCATGGTCCATTATCTTGTCACTCCTCTTTTCATGGGTCTATGATAGAAAATAATCCCCTGGAAAATACCTCATATAAATCTTAAGAAATCTTAATTTCACACATGTCTGTATTTTGGGATGACCTTTTGCTATAATGGTTCCATATGAACGGATAACTGCCGGAAAAAGGAGGAGAGGAAATGAAAGGCGCGATTCTCGAAAAAGGTGAAACAGGTTACACCTATCTAAAAAAACTGTTCCTTTCAATCCGCCACGCCCAGAAGGACTTTAACTGGCTCATCACAGACTGTCAGTGCTGTACCCAAAGCGAAGCCTTTTATCAGAGAATATTCCAGTATGACCGATATGGCTGGCTCTCTGGAGAGGAGCTGACCCGCATGGTTGAGACAGAGGATTTCCAGTGGATTTGGGCTGTTCTCTCCGGCTTCCCCCGGCATATCTCCCTGGCCCAGGTACTGGAATACGACCTGCCCTATGCTGACATGTACACCGGATTCTGGACCAATCCTGTCTCCATCCAGCACCCCCTGGCCCAGGTGGAAATCGTTCCCTGGGACAGTTCCTGCACCCTTGTCATAAGCCGGAATCACAGGATCGTGTCGGATTTCATGGATGGTTTTCCCCTTAGCAGGGATTTATCTCTGTACAATGAGCAAAAGGGAATCTTTGATGAGTCGGATGAACTGGAGCGCTGGCTTTCGCAGCACAAATAGGGCCTTGCTCCAAAATCCTCTGCCCATCGGAATAAAGCCCAATACAAAAAGAAACTCCATTCCGGAAGGAGGTCTAATTCCGGAATGGAGTCCGTTTTCAGGAAAGGAGCACAATATTGGAACATACATTTTGGACCGCACTGGACAAATTAGTGGAACAGTCAGAGATTATCATAGACCGTCCAAAGGGGTCGGTTCATCCCGTACATCCGGACTTTATCTATCAGGTGGATTATGGATTTCTGAGAAATACATCATCCATGGACAGGGAGGGCATAGACATCTGGGCAGGCAGTGACCATACGGCCGGGATTGACGCCATCCTGTGTACGGTTGATTTGTTGAAACGGGATTCTGAAATCAAAATTCTCCTGGATTGTACGGAGGAAGAAAAGATGTTGATATACAAAGCCCACAACGATACCTCATGTATGAAGGGCATCTTAATACGCCGAACCGCAGGGATTTCTTATAAACCATGAGAGAATTATCAAAATTACCAACTTAAGCAGTCAGGCCCATTGAGCCGCTTTTATGAATACCTCTGTCAAAAATAAGATTCCCATAAGTAATTATTAAATATTTTCATATTTTATTAAGAGGCTGCTCAAACTTTTGACATATCTGAACTGTATACTTTAGTCATAGATAGATAAAACATCCTGATTAATACAATATACAGCTTTTTCATACCCAGCCGGCACGACCCCATCGCGCCGGCTCCTCTCCTTTTCAGGGATACATAATCCTATCCTCCCGTACTCACCGTCTTATACCACTGTTCATCTTATACCACTGTTCATCCCAAAATCCCCCTTTCCCTTCTTTCCTATATCCCTATTCAAATGAACAGCCATGAATAAGGCAGTCATGGCGGAGAGAACATCTGCTGCCGGCTGCGCATACAGGATGCCGTTTAATCCCCACAGCGCCGGGAAAACCAGGATAATGGGAACAAAACAAATTCCCTGTCTGCATGCCCCAAGAACAAACCCCTCCCCTGCCTTTCCAAGAGCCAGGAACAGAGAGGAATACACGGTGTAGAATCCAAATAACAGGAAGGATAATCCATTGGCCTTAAGAGCCTTTTGTCCTATACGGATCATTTCCATGTCGTTCTTTGTAAACCGTGAAATGACAGGGCCGGAGAAAACTGCCATAGTAAGTCCGAATACCGCGCAGAACAGGGTGGACCACACCACCGATATCCTGATTGCCTCATGAAGGCGCTCATAGTTCCCTGCCCCGTAATTATAACCGGCAATGGGCTGAAATCCTTTGATGAATCCAAATACCATCAGGCTTCCCAGGGAAATCATTCTTGTGACAGCTCCCATCCCGGCAATCACAGAGTCCCCATACGGCTTTGCCTGCATATTAATCATGGTGATGGAGAGGCTGGTCAGCAGCTGGAAGGCCAGAGTGGGAATCCCTATTTTCAGTATCTCAGACATGATTTCATTGGAAAAACAGCAGTTCCTGAAACGAAAGCTGAACATGCTCCTTCCGCTGATAACATAATACAGATAGATCAGGGTGGAAACTGCCTGTGAAATAGCCGTGGCAATGGCTGCTCCAGCCACTCCCAGCTTCAGGACATAGATAAAAACAGGATCCAGGACCATATTAAACGCAGCGCCTGTCAGCAGAACGCACATGGTGGTCCTGGCTGCGCCCTCGCTGGTCACAATATTATTCATGGTGACGTTAAACACATTGAATATGGATGACACCACATAAATACCCGCGTATGTAACAGCATAGGGAAGTATACTGTCCGTTGCTCCCAGACACTTTAACAGGGGCTTCAAAAAAATGACCGCGCAAAGGATGACCGCCGCTCCCACAAAAATACTGCTGTACAGGGCCGTGCTTGCCGCCCTGTCCGCAGTCTCCCTGTCCCCGCGGCCTAACAGTCTGGATATATAGGATGCCCCGCCGTTTCCAAAGAGTAAGCCCAATCCTACCACGACCTGCCCCAGGGGAAACGCAACGGAAATCGCCCCCATCTGACTTGTCCCCAGACCTCCCACAAAATAAGCATCCACCAGGTTATACAGCGCATTAATCATCATTCCAATCATGGTGGGCAGCCCCATGGCTAACAGTGCCTTTGGTATGGGCGCGTTTCCCAGCAGCTCCATTTTCTTATTACGTCCTTCCATCTTGTACTCTCCTTTCACTTGACACAACTTGTAAAATATAGTACTATAAATTATAGCAAAATGGCCATAGGGCACATGATACTATAATTTATAGTACTTGTCAAGAGAAAAAAGGAGGTCGCCATGGCAACCATAGATTTAATTGTACTGGGTATTTTAAAAAAGGAATCCCTGAGCGCCTATGATATCCAGAAGCTGGTAGAATACCGGAACATTTCAAAGTGGGTGAAAATCAGCACCCCATCCATCTACAAAAAAGTAATCCAGCTGGAAGAAAAGGGATATATTAAGAGCAATATGATAAAAGAAGGAAAAATGCCGGAAAAGGCAGTCTATTCCCTGACAGAAGCCGGTGAACAGGCATTTGAAGACCTGATGTTGGAAATTGCGTCCAAACCAATCCACATCTTTCTGGATTTTAACTCCGTCATTGTAAATCTGCCAAGCCTGTCCCCGGACAATCAGGCAGATTGTCTGGACAGGATTGAACAGAATGTGAACATTTTAAAAACATACCTGGAAGAAAATATCTCGCTGAAAGAACATTTGCCGGAGATTCCTGAGACAGGTATGGCAGTGCTGCAGCAACAGTTCATCCTGGCCCAGGCAATTGAATCATGGATTGCCTCCCTGAGACATACTTTGCCGGAATCATCCGTCCATACAGTGCCGCAAAGCAGGAAGAGTTAAGGCAAACACCGCTATCCCCAGTGTTGCCCCGCCGGATATCAGAAACCAGTTCTCGATTCCCAGCGGACCGGCCAGGGCTCCTGACAGAATAAGCCCCAGCGGCATTGCCGCCATGCTGATACTGCCGGACAATGACAGCGCCCTGCCCAGGTATTCCCCCTGAATTTTGATCTGATAAATGGATGTCTGTACCCCAAAATAAAAGGGGACAGAGATTCCCATGAAAAATGACAGGAAGGCAAAGATATAAAATCCTTGCGGAGGCAGCAGGCCGGTTATCAGGGTACCGGCTCCATATATACCTATGGACCCGGCGATTGCCTTTATCTTGTCTATCCGTCCGCCCCATATACCCAGGGAAACAGAGCCAACCAGGGTACCCGCTGCAAAAACAGTCTCCACCAGCCCCGATTCCCTGACACCGCCGTTAAAATAAGACATGGTAATCAGAGGATACAGGGTCCCTATGGGAAAATATATGACTGCATATAATGCGCCAATTACCAGCAGCTCCCGCATTCCGGGTACACTGCGCATAACGTTGTACCCCTCCTTGACCTCTGCCAGAAGATTCGTTTTTTCCTTATCTTCCCTGAAAATTCCCGGTATATCCACTGCCGCCAGGGTACCCACTGCAAAAAACGCTCCCAACACATCCAGCATCAGAATGGCTTTCAGCGGAAACATACTGTACAATACAGCCGCAATGGCAGGACTGGCTATCATGGACGCAGATTCAAAGCTCTGTGAATAACCGGCATATTTTGTCAGCTGGTCCTTTGGTAAGATGGACGGCATAATAGCCTGAAGGGACGGGGCGTAAAACGCATTGCCAATGCTTCGGATGAATAATACAATAAAAATCAGCCAGATCGGAATGTCCCCCCAAATACCTGAAACAGCCAGTGCCACACAGGCTGAGGACATCACCAGATCCGAGCAAATCATGATTTTCTTCCTGTCATGCTGGTCAATCAGCACGCCGATGAACATTCCCAGTACGGCCTGGGGCAGGAACCCGGCCAACGTTGCAAAGGAAAGAACGGCCGCTGACTTTGTCTTTCCGGTTATATACCATATGATTGCCATTTGTACAATAGAGCTGGTCAGGGTCGATATGCCCTGGCCGGTCCAAATTACAAAAAACTTCTTTCTCCATCCTGCAAACTGCTGTTCCATGGTTTTTTCCGCTGCCTCCTCTGCTGCTCTTTCATTGTCAACGTTACGCTGTCACATGGTTTCTCTCCGTCACATGGTTTTTCTCCGTCTCATGGTTCTCCCCGTCACATGGTTTCTCTCCGACGCATATTTTCTCTCCGCCATATATCATCCATCCTCCGGAATTCATATCCCCTCCCGCTCAAATATCTCCTTCAGCCTGAGGGCGTCCTCCAGCGTATTCTTCCATCCATCCCGTTTCATGTCCACGCGTCCCTCCGCCGATACCAGGACCTCTTCCTCCTCCAGAAGCATTCTCTGCAGGTCCGTATGTTCAAAGGACGCTGCGCCGGTCAGATATCCCTGGCTGTTGACCACACGGTGGGCCGGAACTTCTCCGGCCAGACCGCGGTTCAGCGCATAACCCACCTGCCTTGCGTTTTTCGGTTTTCCGCAGAGCAGGGCGATTTGACCATAGGTAGCTACCTTTCCTTCCGGCACTGTCCTCACCGTAATTCCCACCCGTTTATAAAAATCCATCTTCCTTATCCTCCGGCAGCAGCCATGCCCATTTATCTCACTTACTTTTTCGGAATCCATTTCTATATATCTGAATCCCGCTCACAAAAAGTATATATATATTGTATCATGAAGCATACCATTTAAACAGACAAAATACAAAACCAAAAAAGCCCCCAGGGCAAATCCAAAAACACAGGACTGCCCCGAAGGCCTTCTTACTATTTCATATACTTCTGATGCATTTATTTCCCCTGTCCGTAATAAGCATTGGGCCCATGCTTGCGCATGAAATGCTTATCCTGCATACACTGGGGAGCTGGTCCTGCCTGGGGATTGATGAGTTCCGTCATGAAATTCATCCTGGCAATCTCCTCCAGCACAACGGCATTGTGGACAGCCTCAGCCGCGTCCTTCCCCCATGTAAAGGGACCATGGTTTTTACAAAGCACAGCCGGAATGTAAACCGGGTTCTTGCCCTGGAAGGTCTCAATGATAACCCTTCCAGTATTCATCTCGTAGCCTTCCTCGATTTCCTCTGCCGTCAGGTTTCTGGCGCAGGGAATCTCACCGTAAAAATAGTCCGCATGGGTGGTGCCGTAGCAGGGAAGGGCCCTGCCTGCCTGTGCCCAGGCCGTTGCATGAGGGGAATGGGTATGGACAATACCGCCAATCTCCTTAAACGCATTGTACAACTCCACATGGGTGGCTGTGTCGGAGGACGGGTTCATCTCACCCTCCACCTTATTGCCCTCCAGGTCCATGACCACCATATCAGATGGCTTTAACACGTCGTAATCCACCCCGCTGGGCTTTATGACAAACAGTCCCTTTTCCCGGTCAATTCCGCTTACATTTCCCCAGGTGTAGGTGATAAGGCCCCTGCGGGGCAGCTCCATATTGGCTTCATATACCTTTTGTTTCAATTCTTCTAACATAATCTGTATCCGCTCCCGTTCCTGTTAATCCTTCTGTGCTCCACAACTTAGTCCTTCTTGCTCACAGCTTAATCCTTCATATGCTCCACAGCAGCCTTCTCAATGGCAAGCCCCTCTGCATACCGCTTCATGAATGCCTCGAATCCTTCCACATCCTCTTTCACAGGCTCCATTCTGGTTCCCTTATCCCCGGCAAAAACCTTGTTGGCCAGGTAAGCGTCCAGGGTCTCGCCCTCCTGCCTGCACCGCATGTAGGAGGCCAGCAGCGCAATGCCCCAGGCACCGCCTTCACCGGCTGTCTCCATGACAGACACCGGCGCGTTCATGGCTCCTGCCAGGATTCTCTGTCCCACACCCTTTGTCTTAAAGAGACCGCCGTGGCCCAGAATACTGTCCACCTTCACATGCTCCTTCTTAAGCAGGATATCCATGCCGGTCTTAAGGGCGCCCAGGGATGTATACAGGTGTACTCTCATGAAATTTGCCAGGTTAAACCGGCTGTCCGGCATACGCACAAACAGGGGACGGCCTTCCTCAAAGTGTGTGATGTGCTCTCCTGAGAAATAATTGTAGGCCAGCAGTCCGCCGCAGTCGGAATCTCCCTCCAGGGCCTTGTTGTAAAGGGTTCCAAAGAGCTGGTTCATATCTGCCTTCATACCCATGGCCTCTGAGAACTCCTTAAACAGGTTCACCCATGCATTCAAATCCGACGTGCAGTTGTTGCAGTGCACCATGGCTACCATATCGCCGGCCGGCGTGGTCACCAGATCAATCTCAGGATATACGTGCTCCAGTTCCTTTTCCAATACCACCATGGCAAACACGCTGGTACCGGCAGACACGTTTCCGGTGCGCACAGCCACGCTGTTGGTGGCCGCCATGCCGGTGCCTGCGTCGCCCTCCGGCGGACACATGGGAATGCCGGCTTTCAGGTTTCCGGATGCATCAAGAAGCTTTGCCCCTTCTTCCGTCAGGACACCTGCGTCCTCTCCCGCCACCAGAGCCTTGGGCAGGATGTCCCGCAGCTTCCATGGAAAATTCTCTCCTGCCACCAGTTGGTCAAACTGTTCCACGCGCTTCTGGTCAAAATCCCTGGCATGGATGTCCACCGGGAACATGCCTGCCACATCACCAATGCCCAGAACACGTCTGCCTGTCAGCTTCCAGTGCACATATCCCTCCAGTGTAATGAGGTAGTCGATATCCTTCACGTGCTCTTCTTTATTGAGGATGGCCTGGTAGAGATGGGCAATGCTCCATCTCTGAGGGATATTGTACCGGAATACCTCTGTCAGCTTCCCGGCGGCAGGACCTGTAATGGTGTTCCTCCAGGTGCGGAAGGGCACCAGAAGCTCGCCCTCTTTATCAAATGCCATATAACCGTGCATCATGGCTGAAAAACCAATGGAACCAATGGTGGTCAGGGTGATGCCGTAGGTTTCCTTCACATCCTCAGCCATTTTGCCGTAGCAGTCCCGGATGCCGGTCCAGATATCCTCCAGGGTATAGGTCCAGATGTGATCCACATACCTGTTTTCCCAATCATGACTGCCGGAGGCAATGGGTGTGTGGTCCTCACCGATAAGGACTGCCTTAATCCTGGTGGAGCCCAGCTCTATGCCCAGGGAAGTATTTCCATGCTCAATCTGTTCTTTTATCTTATTTATATCTAAACTCATGAATTGCCCCTCCACTTGCTCATTAAGGAGCGGGCCTGAGGGCACAGTAAAAATATGCTCCCAGGGTCCGCCCCATATATCCTGTTCCTAATCCGCAGGCCGCCTCAAACCGCCGCAGCTTCCGGACGCAAAGCATTCTGCCTCATGCCTACCTGTAAGCTGCCGCATTCCAGCGAAGCTCGTTCTTAAGAGCGCGGATGCTTGTGTCCTTGTCAATATAGACTGTCTCAATACCCATGGCATCAGCCCAGTCTCCCATCTGCTCGGCCGTCAGGTCATAGGAGAACGCCGTATGGTGGGCGCCGCCTGCCAGAATCCAGCTTTCTGCCCCGGTTGCCAGGTTTGGCTCCGGCGTCCAGAACGCGGTTGCCACAGGAAGCTTAGGCATTGGCTTTTCTGTTTTTTTGCACTCCACATCGTTGATAATCAGGCGGAACCTTGTGCCCAGATCCACTAAAGATGTGGCGATACCATGGCCTGTCTTGGATGTGAATACAAGTCTGGCCGGGTCCTCCCTGTCACCCATGGACAGCGGGCAGGCCTTGATGCTAATTTCTCCGTCTGCAATGGTGGGGCATACCTCCAGCATGTGGGCTTCCAGGATTCCCTCCTTGCCAGGCACTAAGTTGTATGTATAATCTTCCATGAAAGAGGTTCCCTTGGCGTCCTTCATGCCCTGGGTCATAATCTTCATCAGCCTGACCATGGCAGCCGTCTTCCAGTCGCCCTCTGCGCCGAATCCGTATCCCTTTTCCATGAGACGCTGGATAGCCAGACCGGGAAGCTGCTGCAGCTCGCCCAAATCCCCAAAGTGGGTAACGATAGCATGGTAATCCTTTTCTAAAAGGAACTTCTCAAGGCCGGCCTCAATCTGGGCCTGTACCGCCACATGGCGCTTAAATTCCTCCGGATCCCTGCCTTCCGTCAGGATGGTGTACTTGCTGTAATACTCGTCCACCAGGGCTGTGATATCTCCCTTTGGCACAGCCTTTACATACTCGGCCAGCTCATTGACCGGGTAAGCGTCCACTTCCCAGCCAAACTTCATCTGGGCCTCTACCTTGTCGCCTTCGGTGACAGCCACATTCCTCATGTTGTCCGCAAACCTTGCCACCCTGACATGGCTGCTCTCCATGATGCCCACAGCAGTGCGCATCCATGCGGCTATGCGGCCCACCACCTTCTCATCGCTCCAGTGGCCCACAATGACCTTTCTCTCTATGCCCATGCGTGTCACCATGTGGCCGTATTCCCTGTCTCCGTGAGCGGACTGGTTCTCATTCATAAAATCCATGTCAATGGTATCATAGGGAATCTCCTGGTTAAACTGTGTATGAAAATGCATCAGGGGCTTTCTGTATTCCTGCAGTCCCAAAATCCAGGACTTGGCCGGTGAAAATGTATGCATCCAGGTGATGACGCCTGCACACTCCTCATCCGCATTTGCCTCGTTAAACGTCCTGCGGATCAGCTCATTGGTAATCAGTGTGGGTTTCCACACCACCTCATAGGGCAGGATGCCTGATTTATTAAGACTGTCCACAATGATTCCCGAATGCTCCGCCACATGTGCCAGGCACTCATCTCCATAGAGATCCTGTGAACCTGTACAGAACCAGAACTTATAATTCTTTACTGCTATCATATCTCTCATCCTCCTTAATTGTCAGCCCCTCAGGCCGCTGCCGGCCGGTTGGCGCATCGCTGTCTGTCAATCTTCTGTCTGTTCTTCTTCCTCATCATCCGGAATCTCGCCATACTTAATATATTCGCCTTTTATGAATTTCTTAAGGGACCAGCCGGCCAGAAATGCACCTATGGCGCCAAAAAGAACTGCACAGCCAAGCTGTACCATCTTGCCTCCGCCCGCAGGTTTTAAAAACTCCTGCAGCAGGCCAAAGGCCAGGTATACAAGATAGCCTCCTGCCGCCAGACGCAGTATTACGGTTATCTGAGTTGGTTTCGCGGCATTTTCTTCTTTCTTTGCACCGGTTTTTGCACCCATTACATTTCCTCCTTATGCGGCTGTTTCAGGACCTTTACCGAATCCCGCTCAATGATATCCGAATCAAACAGATAGTTACCGTCGAAATAGGGATTTTCAATCATACTTATCATGTTCTCTGCTGCTTTCCTGCCCAGCGCCTCCATAGGGTGCGGGAAGGAGGTAAGCTTTACGCCGGCCAGGGTTGCCAGGTCCGAGTTGTCAATGCTGACAACAGACAGCTGGTCCGGGATGGCAATGCCCCGCTTCTCGCAGAGTCCTGACAGCACATAGGCCACCTCATCGTTGTAGCATACCACTCCCGTACAGCTTTCCAGTCTGCGAAACAGATAATCTGCCCACTGGTCCAGGTCCAGAAAATCTTCCGTGTCCAGCCATACCACATTGGCATCCTTTACCTTGATTCCTGCCCCCAGCATACCTGACAGAAACCCCTTATACCTCAAATGCCCCTGTCCGTCATCGCTTTTGAACACGCCTCCGATATTCCGGTGGCCGTTCTTAATCAGATATTCCACAGCCTTTTTGCCCACCTGCTCGTCGTTCATGGACACGCAGGGCAGCTCCAGATCCGGATACCGGCTGTTGAAGAACAGGATCGGGATTCCCCGTTCCTTAAGCTCCTGGTAGTAATGCAGATTTGGATTGGGGAGGGCGCTTTTGGCCGGCTCCACAATCAGTCCGTCTATAATGTCTTTGTCGATCAGGTTATTCAATATGTCCTGTTCCCTGCTGACCCGGTTGCCGGTAAAGGCAATCTGGGTGGTGTAACCTTTTTTGGAGAGAACCCTCTCGATTCCCCGCACCACAGGAGGGAAAATATAGCTGTCCACATAGGTACTGATTACAGCGATGTTCATGTACCGCTCCTGGCGCTCCGCCTTGCCGTTGCCGCCCACATACGTACCGCTTCCCCGCACCCGTAAGACCAGCTTCTGCTGCTCCAGAATATCCACGGCATGGCGCACCGTCTGGCGGCTCAGACCGAAACGCTCGCTGAGTTCATTCTCCGAAGGCAGCTTTTCGCCCACCTTCAAAGCCCCGCTGTTAATGTTGTCCAACACCCAGTTATAGACTGCTTTATATTTCAGCTCCTGTGTACCCATAATCAAAACCTATCCTTTTTTCCTCTTTGATAACAAGTCTACCGTAACCGCACCTAAAAGTACAGCGCCTTTTACGATTTTCTGGATGTCGGTGGACCATCCGTAGAGGGACATACCATTGTTCAGGATACCCATGATAAAAGCACCTACCACAGCTCCTATGATGGTTCCGATACCGCCGCTGGTAGCCGCGCCGCCGATGTAACAGGAGGCAATGGCATCCATCTCAAAACCGTCGCCGGCCTTGGGGGTTGCGGAGGCATTACGTGCGGAAAGCACGATACCTGCAATGGCACTTAAAATACCCATGTTGGTGTATACCCAGAAGAACACTTTCTCAGTATTGATACCGGAAAGCTTTGCCGCCTTGGCATTGCCGCCCAGGGCGTATATCTGGCGTCCGGCAACGGTCTTGCTGGTGATGAAATGATACAGGCCCACCAGTACGCCCATGATGACCAGCACAAACGGGATGCCGTTATAGCGTGACAGCTTGTAGAAGAAGAACCATACGATCATCAGAATGACGGCTTCCTTTATAATAACCTGCCACAATGGATTGGTTGAGAAACCATATTTTTTCTTGGTATTAATGCTCTTAAGCTCTGCCATAATAACCAGTACCGTGGCAATGCCTGCCACAATAATGGAAACCAGGTCCAGGGTGCCGTTTCCAAAGGGAATCTTCACAGTCGGCAGAAAGCCTGCGCCGATGTAAGTATAACTGGTGGGAAGGGGTCCCTTTGTCTGGGCCTTTAACAGGGTATATGTAAGTCCGCGGCCCATAAGCATGGTTGCCAGGGTTACGATGAACGGCGGAATGCTGAGCTTGGATACAAACAGACCCACGAACATACCGGCCAGGGCGCCCACTGCCAGGGCAGCCAGGATGGCGACCCACATATTGGTGTGGTAGTCAATCATCAGGATACCTACGGTTGCGCCGCACAGGGCCACGATAGAACCGACGCCCAGGTCAATGTTTCCTGTCAGACAGCATAACAGCATACCAACTGCCAGGATAACCACATATCCGTTCTGCATGATCAGGTTGTTGATGTTGGCCGGCGACATATTCTTTCCGCCGGTCATGACTGCGAAAATCAAGAACACCGCGATTAAAGCAAGTACCATGCCATACTGCTTCATATCAATATTAACTGTTTTCTTCTTATCCATCTCTACGCTTCCTTTCCATTATCCGCCATAATACATTTCATGATTCGTTCCTGGGTTACCTCTTCCTTGGTCAGCTCTCCTGCAATCCGTCCTTCGTTGATGACGTATACACGGTCACAGGTACCGATTACCTCCTGCATCTCAGAGGAGATGACGATTACCGCCTTGCCTGACTTGGCCAGTTCATTGATGACGCAGTAAATCTCATACTTGGCGCCTACGTCAATACCCCTGGTAGGCTCATCCAGAATCAGCACATCCGGCTGTGTCAGCATCCACTTGGCAAGAACCACCTTCTGCTGGTTGCCGCCCGATAGGGAGCCCACGGTCTGGTTAATGGAATTAGACTTGATGTTAATTTTCTTCTTGTAATCCTCCGCAGCCAGAATCTCATCATTTTCATTGAGAACACCGTTCTTGGAAAAGAAATTTCTCATGGCGGACAGGGTCATATTCCACTTGATATCCTTAATCAGCACAAGTCCATAATTCTTCCTGTCCTCGGACACGTATGCCAGTTTGTTGTTGATGGCGTCCTTAACGTCCTTTATATGTACTTCCCTGCCGTTTATCTTAATGGTACCGCTTATTTTCTGTCCGTAGGACCTGCCGAATATGCTCATGGCCAGCTCGGTCCTGCCCGCGCCCATAAGTCCTGCCAGGCCCACAACCTCGCCTTTGCGCACATGAAGGGAAACGTCCTTGATGACCTGCCTCTGGGCGTCGTCGGAATGGTACACATTCCAGTCCTTTATCTCGAAAATCGTATCACCAATTTCACAGTGCCGTTCCGGGTAACGGTTGGTCAGCTCGCGGCCCACCATGCCTTTGATGATGCGGTCTTCCGTAAATTCATCTCTGCCCTTCTCCAGGGTCTCAATGGTCTTTCCATCACGGATAACGGTAATGGAATCAGCCACATAACTGATTTCGTTCAACTTATGGGAGATAATTATGCTGGTGATTCCATGGGATTTAAGGTCCAGCATGATGTCCAGAAGCCGGCGGCTCTCTTCGTCGTTGAGTGCGGCTGTGGGCTCATCCAGAATCAGCAGCTCCACCTTCTTGGCCATGGCCTTGGCAATCTCTATCAGCTGCTGTTTTCCCACGCCCAGGCTGCTGATGGGCGCGTTCAGGTTTTCGCCTCCCAGTCCAACCTTTTCAAGCATTTCCTGGGCCTTCTTATGGGTAAGTGTCCAGTCAATGATACCTTTGGCTGCTTTCTGCTCATTTCCCAGAAACACGTTCTCAGCCACCGACATGTACGGGCTCAGGGCCAGCTCCTGGTGGATGATAACAATGCCCTTGGCCTCAGACTGCTTGATGCTGTGGAACTGACACACATTGCCGTTATACACGATATCCCCGCTGTATGAACCAAAGGGATAAACGCCGGACAGCACATTCATCAGGGTGGACTTTCCAGCCCCGTTCTCACCGCACAGCGCATGGATTTCTCCGCGTTTCACCTTGATATTGACATCGTCCAAGGCTTTCACGCCCGAGAATTCCTTCGTGATGTGGTTCATCTCCAAAATATAATCGGACATCTTTTCAACTCCTTTTCTTGAAAGATACTCTGTAAAAAGCGCAATCGGGCGGCGGAACCTATGCCGCCGCCCGAATCATCTTTACTGTGCCAGCTGCTCCTCTGTATAGTAGCCGCCGTCTACGATAATTTCCTTATAGTTGTCCTTGTCTACTGCTACCGGTGTGCACAGGTAAGCAGGAACCACAACCTTGCCGTTATTGTACTGTTCGGTGTCGTTGATTTCCGGCTCTGCGCCTTCCAGAACAGCCTGTACCATGGTTACGCACTTCTCAGCCAGGAGACGTGTATCTTTGTAAATGGTTGCTGTCTGGTAACCGGAGATGATGTTCTTAACTGCCATCAGCTCAGCATCCTGTCCTGTAATCAGCGGCCAGTCCTCGCCAACCTTGTAGCCGGCGCCTTCCAGAGCAGCCTTACAGCCGTATGCGAAACCGTCAAATGCGCTTGCGCAGATGTCTAACTTCTCGTCAGCATAGAAGCCGGTCAGATAGTTCTCGCAGTTCTGCTGTGCTGTTTCCTGGGACCATCTCAGGATACATGTATCCTCGAAGGAGGTACGTCCGGATTTGCAGACCAGTGTTCCGTCATCCAGGTATGGCTGAAGAACTTCCATCAGTCCGTTGTACAGGAACAGTGCGTTGTTGTCATCAGGTGAGCCCATGAAGAACTCGATGGTGTAGGACTCGCCGGCTGCCTTGGCTGCGTCCAGGTCCTTTGCTTCCTTTATGTAGTTGCCGATTGCAGTACCAACTCCCTTGTTGTCAAAGGTTGCATAGTAGGAAACTGCGTCGGTATCCATCAGAAGACGGTCATAAGCGATGATGGGGATGCCTGCGTTCTTAGCCTGCTCCTCTACGTTTACAAGTGCGGAGGAGTCGATGGATGCGATTACCAGACAGTTAACACCGGATGCAATCATGTTCTCAATCTGTGAAACCTGCATCTGCACATCATCTTCTGCATACTGAAGGTCTACTTCATATCCAAGTGCTTCCAGCTGCTTCTTCATGTTGGCACCGTCGTTAATCCAGCGCTCGGATGACTGTGTAGGCATGGCAACGCCTACCTTCTTGCCTTCCCCGGTTGCTGCCTTGGCTGCCTCGGTAGCTGCGTCTGCCGCTGCGCTGGAATCAGCCGCTGCTGCGGTTGTGTCTGCTGCCGCTGCCGCTGTGGTAGCTGCTGCCTCCTGTGAGCCGCCGCATCCTGTTAACAGTGAAGCTGCGATTGCCGTCCCCAGTATCATGCTTAAAATTTTTCGTTTCATATGTTACCTCCCATGGTTTAATTTATACATACAACTTGTGTACATGTTCACAAGCTTGTACTTTCGTTAATTCAGCCAACCCTTGCGTCATACCATCTGATTCATTTGGACTATTTTGCACTTTTGTAGATTTCACTCTGTCTGCATTGTGCGTTTCGTCAATATTTCTTACGTTTTTCTTTAAATACACTATACATTTTTGATGCATGTTTGTCAATAGGTATTTAGAACTTTTTTATATTTTTTATTGTTGTACGTACAACTTTAACGTCATTTTTTCTATTTTCGTCTAAAAACGACCTGTCTCATCCTGTAAATAGTTCTGAATCCCGTTCCCCGGACGCAAAAAATGCCAGCAAGCCGACGACAGGCTTGCTGGCACAATGTTCTGTTAAATTTTCAACTCTTTTTTGTTTACTTTTGCCTGACGGCCATGTTTCGGTGATTCCCCTTACTTGTTCTTTCTCTTCAGTGCTGCAATCAGACTCTGAAGCACGATGAAGAAGCACAGAAGGGCCGCAATGGTAATTCTCACCCACCAGGAGGAAAGCGTTCCCTGGAAGGTAATAAAGGACTCGATGGTTCCCTTAATCAAAACTCCGAAAAGGCTTCCGATAACATTTCCCACGCCGCCGGTCAGAAGGGTTCCGCCGATAACTGAGGACGCGATGGCATCCATCTCAAATCCCTTGGCCTGCTCCACGAAACCGGAGCATGTGTTCATACAGAACAGAAGGCCGCCCAGTCCAGCCAGGAATCCATCCAGCACATAAGCCTGGAGCTTGATTCTTCTCACATTCAGACCCAGCAGCAGGGCAGACTGCTCATTTCCGCCAATGGCGTAAATGGAACGGCCGAACTTGGTATACTTAAGCACTACAAACACAATGGCCAGAACCACCAGGGCGATGATAACACTGGGGTATACGTAAGGATAAATCATGACTCCCTTTTTATTCAGGTAACCGCCAAAGGGCAGGTACATCTTGAATGTGGCAATGCCGGTAAATGTCTTATTTGTGATGCTGATCATCTCCTGGCTGATAATGGAGGTCATGCCTCTTGCAAAGAACATGCCCGCCAGGGTCACGATAAAGGGCTGTATCTTAAGGTAGGCCACCAAAAAGCCCTGTACCAGGCCGAATATACATCCCGTTGCCAGCACGATAAGGATGGCCGGAAACGCACCGATATTTCCCCTCTCCATCATCCAGGCCAGCATCATGCACACCATGGCCACCACAGAACCAACGGAAATGTCGATACCGCCTGTAATCATGACAATGGTCATGCCGGTTGCCACCACAATCAGGCCCGCGTTGGATATGAACAGGTTGAGGAAGTTCTGTACCTTTGCAAATCCTCTGCCGCCAAACATGATGATACCTGCTATATACATCACAAAGAATAATATGATGGTCACAGCCAGCAGGAAGGAGTTGCCGTCCAGTCTTTTCTTTTCACTTCTGTTTTTCATTATGCCACTCCTCCTTCCACGTTCTTGGATGAATGTCTGGATGCCAGACGTTTCCTGAATTTCTTAAGTTCCTCTGACTGCACAGCCACAATCAGTATAACCACAATGGCCTTATATACAGGAATCTGGTCCGCAGGCACGCTCATGGCATAGAGGGTGGTGGTCAGGGCCTGGATGGTATATGCGCCGATTACGGAGCCCAGCAGGGAGAACCGGCCGCCGCCCAGGGAGTTGCCGCCCAGGGCCACTGCCGCGATGGCATCAAGCTCCATGTTGAGGCCGATGTTGTTGGCGTCTGCGGAATAGATGCGGGAGGATGCCACCAGTCCTGCGATACCTGCGCACAGTCCGCAGAACGCATAGGCCATCCAGATGATTTTCACGGATTTAAGACCTACCAGCCGGGATGCCCTCTCATTGATGCCCACGGACTGGATGTACATTCCCATGGCTGTTTTCTTCAGCAGAATATAGGTGAGCGCCACCACGATTACAGCCACAAAAATAGGGGTGGGAATGGGAATTCCCGGTATGTTGTTGCCCAGCAGCTTATATCCGTCCACGCGGATGTATGTGATCTGTCCGTTTGTCACCAGCTGGGAGATACCCCTGCCCGCGGTAAACAGAATCAGGGTCGCCACCATGGGCTGTATCTTAAGCTTTGCAACCAGTAAGCCGTTAAAGCCGCCGCACACCACGGCCGCTGCCAGGGCTGCCAGCACAGCCAGGACGTAGGGATTGGCATACTCATTGACCGACACCTCACCGCCTGCCAGGACCCTGGTACACACAGCCGCAGCCACTGCCATGACAGCGCCCACGGAAATATCGGTTCCGGCGGAGGCAGATACCACCAGGGTCATGCCCACGGCCAGCACCACCAGCTCGCTGGCACGGTTGATTACGTCAATGATATATCCGTAGAGGACGCCGTTATTAATCGTAATCCTAAAAAACGTGGGTGTGGTAATCAGATTGATTAACAGTACTATGATAAGACAGGATAACGGAAGAAACAGCCTGTAACCTGTCAACTTTTTAAGTTTCCCCATCATTCTTCCCCTCCTCCTGCAATTGCCTTCATGATGGAATCCTGGCTCAGCTCGTCTTCCTTAAGCTCTCCCACCTTCCCGCCGTCGCGCATGACCGCCATACGGCTGCAGGTGCGGAGCATCTCCTCGATTTCAGAGGATATAAACACCACGGACATGCCGTCCTCCGCAAGCTTCAGCACCAGCTTCTGGATCTCTGTCTTGGTACCGATATCAATTCCTCTTGTAGGTTCATCCAGAATCAGAAAATCAGGATTGGTCAGGAGCCAGCGTCCCAGAATTACCTTCTGCTGGTTGCCGCCGGAGAGCTGTTTGATAGGAGTCTCCCTGTCGGCTGTCTTGATTTGAAGAATATCAATGTATTTATCCGTGAATTCCTCCTGTTCCTTCCTGCTCATGAGCCTGAACATGCCTTTCTTGGCCTGGAGGGCAATGATGATATTTTCGCGCACAGACAGATCCGCGATGATCCCCTCCTCCTTACGGTTCTCAGGCAGATAGGCCATGCCTTCCATCATGGCGTCAATGGGAGCGTTGACCTTTAACTTCTTCCCCTTAACGGCCAGCTCGCCGCTGTCCGGCTTATCGGCGCCGTATATGGCGCGGACCAGCTCGGAACGTCCAGATCCCAGAAGCCCTGTAAGGCCGATGACCTCGCCTTTATGTATATCCAGGCTGAAGGGTTTGATGGTTCCCTTGTGGCCCAGCCCCCTGGCGCTTATGATTACATCTTCCTTAACCGTGGACACGCCCTCCTTCTTGATGGCTGCCAGATCGTCGAAATCCTTACCCATCATCTTGGCCACCAGCTGTACCCTCGGCAGCTCCTCCACCTTGAATTCTCCCACCAGGGTTCCGTTTCTAAGAACCGTAATCCTGTCGCAGACAGCATATACCTGTTCCAGGAAATGGGTGACAAAGATGATTCCGATTCCCTTGTCCTTAAGCTGTCTCATCAGCACAAACAGCTTCTCCACCTCACCGTCGTCCAGGGAGGATGTGGGTTCATCCAGAATCAGCACCTTGGCCGACATATCCACCGCCCTGGCAATGGCAATCATCTGCTGGATGGCAATGGAATAGTTCTCCACAGCCATGGTCACATCAATGTGGACATCCAGTCCCTCCAACAGCTTCCTGGCATCCTCCTTCATGGTCCTCCAGTCAATCATGGGACCTTTTTTCGGTTCTCTGCCAATATAAAGGTTCTCTGCCACTGACAGATTGGGACACAGGTTCACCTCCTGGTAAACTGTGCTGATGCCATTTTCCTGTGCTTCCTGGGGCGACCGGTTGATGATGGTATTGGATGAACCTTCCATTCGGATTGTACCGGTCTCAAACTCCTCCACGCCGGTCAGCACCTTGATCAGTGTAGACTTCCCGGCACCATTCTCGCCCATAAGGGCATGGATTTCGCCTTTTCTCAAAGTAAAATCCACATCCTGCAGCGCCTTTACACCGGGGAAATTCTTGTTGATTCCCCGCATTTCCAAAACAACGTTCTGCTCCATGCGATTTCCGCCTTTCTACCGTTATACGCCCCATTTCCAGGGCTCAGTTACTAGAACACATCCAGCCTCAGGCTTGAAAAGGGGGGAGAGCCGTGCAACGACTCTCCCCACCGCCTTTCCTGAACTGTTACGAAAATGTTGATTAATAAGCACGCTCAGCCTTGATAGACTCTAAATCCATGGATGTATCGAAGTAAGCTTCGTCTACATACTGAATCTTCTCAACGGTCTCGCCCTTCTCCAGCTTCTTGATGATCTCATCTACACGCGGTCCGTGTAATGGGTTGCACTCAAATGCTGCGTTTAAGTCGCCGGCTATCATGGCGTCAAATGCTGCCTTAACTGCGTCGAAGGAGAAGATGATGATGTCGCCGTCAGGTCCGCAGGTCTTGCCGGCTGCCTTGATTGCGTCGATAGCGCCGAATGCCATGTTGTCGTTCTCAGCTACTACCACATCAATATCGTCATAGGACTTAAGGAAGGATTCCATAACTTCCTGGCCCTTAGCCTGTGTGAATTCACCTGTCTGCATATCTAACATTTTCCAGTTGTCATGCTGCTTTAAGATGTTTCCGAAACCTTCTGTACGGCCAACCTGAGCGGATGCTCCGATGGTTCCCTGAAGAGTAACGATGTTGATGTCCTCGCCGTCTCTTCCCTGTGCCTTTAAGTAATCAGCCAGCCAGTTTCCTGCTGTCTCGCCTTCCTTGATGAAGTTGCCGCCTACCCAGCACTCATACAGGCTTTCATCCACGTCCATCTGACGGTCGGACAGGATAACCGGAATGCCTGCTTCCTGTGCTTCCTGGAGAACTGCTTCCCAGCCTGTCTCAACAACGGGAGCCACTACGATGTAGTCAACATCCTGCTGGATAAAGCTTCTGATGGCCTTAATCTGGTTCTCCTGTTTCTGCTGTGCGTCGTCAAAAATCAGCTTGTAGCCGTTTTCCTCTGTAAAGGTGGACTTGAAGGACTCTGTATTAGCTGTTCTCCAGTCAGACTCAGCGCCAACCTGAGCGTAGCCAACCACAATCAAATCACCGGATGCAGCGTCATCCTTTGCCTCTGCCTCTGTCTCAGCCTCTGACTTCTCAGGAGCCGCCGTGGTGTCGGCTGCTGCTGCCGTTGTCTCAGCTGCTGCGGGAGCTGCTGTTGTCTCTGCAGGCTTATTTCCGCCGCCGCACCCTGCCAGCAGGGATGCTGCCATTACTGCACATAACATAACGCTTAATCCTTTTTTCCTCATAATACGTAAACCTCCTTGATTTGTATTTTGTTTCCCCTTGTTGGTATAATCATATCAGTTGTTAATAACAAAAACAACGGAATTTCTCCGTTGTTTTGTACACGATTTTTAGAATTTTTACAGTTTGTTCATACATTTGGGTGTTTTTTTACGATTATAGTTGGATATTTTTCAATCCTCCCCTTCCCTGTCATATCCGGACTCCAGCGGAATATTCACCACAGCTCTTGTGCCCAGCCCCAGGACGCTCTTAAACTCCAGGCTGCACCGGGAACCATAGTTCAGGCGCAGGCGCTCCGCCACATTGAAAAGCCCGAAACCGCCCTTGGGAGCAGGTCCCTCCTGGAAAGCCAAATCTTTTTCCCCTCTCAGCTTCCGCCTGACGGCCTCCATCTCCTCTTCCGTCATGCCGGCTCCGTCGTCCTCCACCTCCAGCACAGCCATGTCCTCCTTTGCGTATCCCCGGACCCAGATGCGTCCCCTGCCCCTTTTATTCTTGATTCCGTGGTAAAGGGCGTTCTCCACCAGGGGCTGGAGGGTAAGCTTCAGGATTCTTCGTTCCTCCAGGGATTTTTCAAGGGTGACCTCATAATCCATAATATCCTGGTACCGGATCTTCTGGATCTGGAGATAGCTTTTGATATGGCCGATTTCCTCCCGCATGGTGATAAAATCCTTTCCGCCGCTGAGGGTTGTGCGGAAAAATTCGGACAGGGAGGTAACCATGTCCACCACAGCCCGGTTCTGTCCCCCCTCTGCCAGCCACACAATGGTATCCAGGGTGTTGTAGAGGAAATGGGGATTAATCTGCTCCTGGAGCAGCTGCAGCTCCATGACGCGGCGCTGGTTCTGTTCCTGCCGTATATCCTCAATCAGCCGTCCGATTTCCTCCTTCATGTGGTCAAAGCTTCCCGTAAGAATTGCCAGCTCATCCCCTGCCTCAATCTTGGGGCCGGAGGTAAAGTCCCCCTTTGCAACCCTCTCCGTCTCATTGCAGAGCTTCTGTATGGGCACGGTGACGCTCTTGGTTATCCTGCGGCTGAGCAGAAGGCTGATAATCAGGATGGACACCAGCAGCGTCAGGCTGACCACAATGGCTGTGTGCTCCTGGCTCTCCAGCTCCTTCTGTATCTCCTGGACATGGAGCGTCTCATAGTATACATACTCCCTGCCCTGCTTTTCAATATCAGCGGTCAGTACACGGACGCCGTAATCCAGTATTTCCATGTTTTTATCATACATGCCGTGGGGCAGGTTGTCCTCTATCTCGTCCACCCTCTGCTCCAGCTGGTCCAGGCAGTGGAGCAGCCAGTTAATCCTGGTCCGGTTGGCCCCCTCCGGCGTCCGCTTTAACAGCTGGCGGTATGTCTTTCTGGCATCGCTTATGGTCTGATGCGGGTCCTTAATCTGTTCCCATCCGTAGGGCCGGTCCTCCTCCATCAGCTCATGGATGGACTGGTAGGTCCGCATTCCTATGACAATGCGGTACATGCTGTAGTCCACATCCTCCCGCAGGTTGGCCGTGACACTGTTGGCCTGGGTGATATTGGCGATACTCTGGGTGTAGGCATTGCAAAACTTGGCCACCGTGGCCATAAGATAGATAACCAGCACCGCCAGGGGAATGATGATGATAAAAGTCATCAGGTTCAGACGCTTTTCCAGGGGCAGGCGATCCAGGATATGGTTCGTGTCCCAATCCTTCCCAATGCCCTGTTCCTTCTCATTTGCTCCGTCCTGCCCTTTTTTGCCGGACCCGGTCCTCCATTTTCCCGTCATGACCCCTCCCTGCTTCCCGCCCTGTACTCCTTAGGTGTACATCCAACGGTTTTCTTAAACAGATAGCCGAAGTAATGGGAATCCTTATATCCCACCTCGTACCCGATTTCAGAGGTCTTAAGATTAGAGCACATCAGCAGCTCCTTTGCCTTTTCCATGCGCACTCCTGTCAGAAACTCCACAAAAGTCACTCCCATCTCCTGGCTGAAGATGGAGCTGAAATAGCTGGGACTGATATTGACCCTGGCAGCCACCGTGTTCAGGGAAATCTCCTCCTTGGCGTAATTATCATAGATAAACGCCTTGGCCTCATCCAGAACCTGACTGTACTTGCTGGCTGTCTGGCTGTCCCTCAGGGTCATGACCTCCTCAAAAAGCCTCACCAGCTTCTCCTTCAGCATGTCCAGGGCACAACCGTCCTTAAGTACCTTTTCCATATCCGACAATTCCCGCGGGAGACGTCCCATGTCCAGTCCCAGCTGTTCCAGAAAGGTGCTGACACAGAGATAGCAGTCCATGACAATGTACTGGCGGAACATAAAAGACTGGCAGTTCTTTTCCCCCACATTCTGGAAATACTCCTCCACAAACCCGGAGGCCTCTCCCACGGTCCCCTGTTTCAGAAAATTTTCCAGGGTCTTTCTGTTCACCTTGGACGCATCCACTGAATTAATATCAATGGTTTCCCCTGTTCCGTGGACCATGCCGTCCATCTGGCTGTAGCTTATAATCCGGTTCATCTCCGTGAAAAATCTGGCGGCAAACGCCCTCCCCGCCTGCAGATAGGAGGTCTGCAAATCTCCCAGACGGTTCACACAGCTTCCGATTCCGCCGAAATACTGTATATCCTTATAGGCTCCGGCCATCTTTCCCAGGCTGGCGGCACACTCGCTCATTCTGCGTTCCACCTCCTGCTCAGACTCCCCCGTGAGAACGAAGGCCCACCCCTCGTCCCCGCGGTCAAAAACCAGGATGTGCTGCCGGCCCTCCATCCGTTCCTCAATCGCCTCCTGGCAGGATACCACCCGGTCGGAATAGGCAACGGCAGATCCCATAGGCATGAGCTTAAACAGCATGAGCTGGTAAAAGGAGGCGGACAAATCCATCCCCACCTGTTCTCCCCTCTCCAGGGCTTCCTTAAAATTGACCCGGCCCGTCACCAGGTCCCGCAGAAGGCGCTGGCGTTCCAGCACCGTGTTCTCAGCCATCTCCAGGCGGTACTTATCCATAAGCCTGGCGTCCTCCCGCTCCTTCTCAATCACATCCGCCACCTTCTTCACTGCCTCCAGAAGCTTGGCAGCCGTGATGGGCTTCAGAAGGTAGTCCGTCACTCCGATGTGAATGGCCTGCTTGGCATAGTCAAATTCATTATACCCGCTGAGAATAATGATTTTGATTCTGGGAAATTCCTTCTTCACCAGTTCAGAGAGTTCCAGTCCGTCCATGAAGGGCATGCGGATATCTGTTATGAGGATGTCCGGCTGCACCTTCCTGATAAGCGGATATGCCAGTTCTCCGTCGCTGGCTTCCCCTGCGAATTCCAGCCCTTCCTTCTCCCATGGGATGTTGTTCTTGATGCCATTTCGCATGACAATCTCATCCTCCACAAGAAATACCTTTATCATAATCCAGTTCCCCCCTCTTATGTATTTTTTTCCATACCATCCATTTGCTGTCTTACAGTATAAAATATAACACATTCATTTTCAAGATTCTTCCTAAAAAAGAAAAAGCAGAGACCTGTGCGCTGTCTCCGCCTTTGTTTCATTTTACCGGCTTACTGTTTTTCCCGGTTCTTCCGGTTAATCCATTCCGTTGACACATCCATGGCCGCCCGGCAGGCCCTTGTCTGGTCCAGGGAATTCAGCATAACAAAATCATGGATTATGGCCTGGAACCGCAGGGCCGTCACATCCACCCCTGCTTCGCGCAGCTTCCCGGCATAGGCCTCCCCCTCATCCCTGAGCACATCCGCCTCGCCGTTCAGTATCATGGCATCCGGCAGACCCCTCAGCTGCTCCGCAGACGCCCTGAGGGGAGAGACCGTAATCTGCGCCCTGTCTTTCTGGCAGGGGGCATACTGGTTCCAGAACCACTGCATGCCTGCCCGGTACAGGTAGTATCCCGCTGCGAATTCATTGTAGGAACAGGTATCAAAACAGGCATTGGTGACCGGATAATACAGCAGCTGTTTCTGGATGAAGGGCCCCTTCCTGTACTTTGACATAAGGGTCATGGCCGCAGCCATATTGCCTCCTACGCTGTCCCCCGCCACGGTGAAGGTTCCGGGATTCATGGCATATCCCATGGACTTCACAAGGTCGGGAGCCGTACACATGACGCTGTAGCACTGCTCAATGGCGGTGGGGCAGCGCACCTCAGGCGAACGGGAGTACTCAGGGAATATCAAAAGGCAGCCAGTCCTGGCAGCCAGCTCCCTCACCAGCTTTTCATGGGTGTGGAAGCTTCCGAACACCCAGCCTGCGCCGTGGATATAAAAGATCACATTGGCCGGCTGGCAGGAAACCCCCGGATCCACCAGCCATACCGGAATGGTCCCCCATCTTCCTGTATTGACCCGCACCTTGCCGACCCGGGCGGGATATTTGTACACAGGCGTATCCTGGGCCTTTTCCAGAACCATCCTTCCCTCGGCAGGCGGCAGCTCAAATATAAGGGGCGGTTTGGAATTTGCCTGACAGACCTCCTCTGCCGCTGGCTCTAACGGTACACAACGTTTCATATGGTACTCCTTCTTGACAAAAGTCTCTACTGTCAGAATATTCCAGATTCCACGTTCTGCTCACCTGTTTTATTGATTTGCACTATTTTCTTCCGCCTTCTTATAGCATGTGATATCATGGCAGCACAGCAGGCAGGCATCCTTGCCGCCCCAGTGTATCCGGGAGGCGTCGGCCGATGACCAGACCTTAAGGACTGGATTATAGACCTCCATGGTGTAGTTTATCTTATCCTCCACCTGCTTCATGGGACACCGTTGGCAGGGCTTATCATTTTTAAAAAACGCTTCATGACAGCTCATGCCCAGCCTTGAATCCGGCGCAAGCCTGTAGGTCTTATCGTTAATAAACAGCAGTTCATGACTTTCCATGTCCACCACATAAATCCATGAGTTCTGGTGGTCCAGAATGGTCCTTAAGTCCTCTGCCAAATCCACGGCGCTGTCCTGTGCCCTCTGCTTAAGGAGGAACAGGGACAGCAGCTCGGACACAAAGGAGAGAACCTCGATCTGGCTTATGGTCCACAGGCAGTGGGAGGTACAGTCATCAAATCCCACCCATCCCTTGAACACGCCGTTATCCCTGATGGCGCACTGGAGCATGGACTTGACGCCCCTTTGCTTCAGCCGTTTTTGGATGTCGCCGGGAAGCTGGCCTATATCATCGCAGTAGAGAATCCCGCTCTCATTAAAGCAGCTCTGGTAATCTGTACTGAACTCCGCATAGGAACATCCCTGCAGCAAATCCTTCTGGGACCGGATTCCCCGGGCGCACCACTCAAAGGTGTTGCTGTAGCAGGTCCCATCCTCCGAATTCTCAAATACATAGGCGCGGCTCACCTGCAGACGCTCCCCCAAAAGCTCCAGCACACTTTCAACGGCCTTGTCCATCTGCTCTGACTTGGACAGGATGTTAAAGGCTCTTGGAAGCAGGTCATTTAACATCATGTCCCCATTCTGTTCCGACTCAATGGTGGTATTCACAGTCGCCTTTCGCCCCGCTCCCTGGCCGAACGCCTTGTCCTCCATGGACTGGTCGTAGATCTGGTACTGCTTTTTTCCGCAGGCCTTGGCCTGGTACAGCGCCACGTCAGCCCGCCGGAACAAAGTCTGGAAGTTCTCCCCATCCCTTGGGCATACGGCAATTCCGATGCTGCATGTAATACAGCAGTCCTTGGGCAGCTCCTCCAGCACACGCTCAAAGCACTCGATGAGCCGGCCGGCCACAGACTTTACCCGCTGTTCATTGACCACTCCCTGCAAAAGGGCCATGAACTCGTCCCCTCCAATCCTGGAGACAATATCGCTGCTGCGAAACAGCCGGGAAAGCTGCCCTGCAATCTTTGTGAGCACCGCATCCCCAAACATATGCCCGTACTGGTCATTGACCATCTTAAAATTGTCAATATCAATGACGAACAGCGCAGCCCCTTCCCCTTCCTCCCGGTTCACCAGTAGGTGTTCGATTCTCTGCCTGGCTGATTCCTTGTTGTACAGCCTGGTCAGGGTATCACGCTCCGCCCGTGCCTTTAACTCCTGGGCAGCAAGCTTTTCATCATTTATGTCAATAACGATTCCCACTGCCTTGCAGGGCTGTCCCTGGTCGTCAAACTGGGTGGTGGCCCTCAGCTTGCACCACTGATAGCGGCCCTTGGAATCAGACACCCTGAACTCCAGCTCACCATACCGCCTTCCGTCCCGTATCTCTTCGATAAGATGTCCGAATGGCGCCATATCCTCCGGATACAGATGGGATATCTTAGGTATCCGTACCGATGCCTGCTCTGAGATGGGGTCATATCCGAACTTGGCCTTCCAGTTGATGGAGTATACCACTGTGTCAGAACCGATGTCCCATTCAAAGAAAATATCATTGGTCTGTTCCATAACGATTTTATACCGTTCCAGTCCCAGGCGCAGCTCCTCCTGGGCATGTTTGGTCTGGTCAATGTCTATGATTACGCTGTAAAAATATTCCCTGCCCTCGTTATCATACATCAGACGCCCCTTGTCCAGCATCCAGATGCTGCGGCCACTGCGGTCCTCCACCCGGTATTCCACTTCATATTCCCCGCCCCGGTTGATCTGTTCTGTCAGCTCCCTGCGCATCCGCTCCCTGTCATCCGGGCGTATCATTTCTATATAACAGTTGTTGAACCGCTCTTTTATCTCCTCCCTGGTATATCCGAGGAACCCGTCGTCAACATCCATCATGGTGAACCACCTGTCATTGCGGCAGCGCAGGATTCCCTTCAATATGTTGTGAAGAACCCGGCGGTCCTCACGGAGCCTGTTTTCGTCCGAATCCGCCTCCGGATGCGCTCTGTCCACGAGCCGCCACAGCAGCAATGCCTTTCGGCGGCGGGGATGTTCGATGTCCACCCGCAGAAGGGTCAGCTCATACCACTCCTCAGATCTGTGCTCATCCTTCAGCCGGTACTTCCAGCTCTGTTTCAGCATCCCCTCTTCAAAGAAACGCGGTATCTCTGTTTTCCATATCCGCCGCACATTGTCCTGTTCCTCCGGCACCACCAAATCATTTATGCAGCATTCCGCCACGGCTTCCAGGCATTCTCCCTGAAACAGCTTCTTAATCCGCTCGTCCGGCGCGTATACCACATGATAGCTGCCCGTGGAAAAGTCCACCTCAGCCACCGTGGTATCCACATACCGCAGCATGGCAAAATACTTCATCTGTTCCAGCTGCAGGGCGCTCAGGCTGCCGTCTCCCACCCCCAGGACACTGCCGTGGTGGGAAAGCTTTGCAGGCGCAGGGACATTGCCGTCCCGGTACCGTTTGCACAGGTCAGCCAGCTGCGGCTCCACATTCTTAAAGCAGTCCAGCAGTCTGGAGGAAAAGCATCCGCATTCACCGTTCAGAATCATGTTGAAGGCCTGTTCATGGGGAATCGCCTTCTTATAAACACGGTCCGACGTGAGGGCATCGTATGCATCCACAATGGACACGGCCTGGGCGCAGATAGGGATGGCATCTCCGTACAGCCCATCCGGATATCCCCTGCCGTCCCAGCGCTCATGATGGTACCGGCAGATGTTGTAGGCGTATTCAAGATACCCCTTATCGCTCATGCGTTCCAGGCCCTCCAGAATCTGGCATCCCCTGAGTGTATGGGTCTTCATGATTTCAAACTCTTCCGCAGTGAGGCGGCCCGGTTTATTAAGTATCTTATCCTCAATGGCAATCTTGCCGATATCGTGAAGGGCCGAGGCCGAGGCAATGACTTCAATCTTTTTCTTATCCAGCCCGTATTCAGGACAATTCCTGCACACCTCCTCCAAAAGCACCTGGGTCAGCAGACGGATGCGCTTGATATGCTGCCCCGACTCCAGACTCCTGTATTCAATGACAGATGAAAGGGCGTCCACCAGCACATCGTTGGACTCCCTCAGCTTCTGCGCCTGCTGCTCTACCATGTCCTCCAGATTATGTTTATGAAGATAAAGCTCTATGATATTATGTACCCGCCGCTTGACCACATGGGGCTCAAAGGGCTTGACTATGATGTCGGACGCCCCCAGGTCAAAGGCCCTCAGCTCCCCTTCCAGGGAGTTATCAGCCGTGATTACCACCACAGGAACCTCGTCCAGAAGCCCGTTGGCCCCCATCTCCTGCAGCACCTTGTATCCATCCATCACGGGCATCACCACATCCAGCAGCATGATGGCTATATTCTCGTGATACTGCCGCAGCAGAAGCAGGGCCTGCTCCCCATTCTCAGCCTCCAGCAGATGGTATTCCTCCTGGAACAGTCCATCCAGAATCACGCGGTTTATTTCCATATCGTCTACAATCAGTATGGTATCCCGCTGACGCATATCGTCACTTCCTCTCCGCAGCCGTAAGACACAAGCTGCCGCTAGTCATTTGCAAGTATTCTGCATATCTCCTTGTAAGCCTCTTCCAGCTCCGGATATGCTTCGGCAGCTTCATCAAAACGGTCTGCCCTGATATGGTCCACCATAAAAGAGGATATGTTAAACAGCTTATCCATACCCAGATTGGCCGTAACACCCTTAAAGGTATGGGTTGCCATCAGGGCATCCTCCCGGTTCTCTCCCTCAAAGGCCTTTGTGATCTGGGAAAAAGTACTGTCTGTCAGAAACTTCTTCAGAAACTTCTCGTACAGTGCGGAATTGCCGCTGAAACGCCGTAAGGCGCCATCTATATCCACCCCTGCGCCCTTTAATTCAAGTATTGTATTTAAATCCATGAAAATCCCCCTCATTCCGGTTCTGGTCACAGAAACCGTTCTCAAATGAAAATGACGAAAAAAATATAACATATTGTATAAATTATAGCAGGTTGAGGATATTTGTGCAACGATATGAGGAAATTACAGAACAAGCGGAAGTCTATGAGAAACAAAAAAGGAACCCTGCTTGGAAGGATTCCTTTTTCTAAAATGCGGGAGATGGGACTTGAACCCACACGAGCATACACCCACAAGATCCTTAGTCTTGCCTGTCTGCCAATTCCAGCACTCCCGCAACACGAATGGTAGTATAGCATAGATTTTTCGACTTGGCAACCATTTTTGACAAATTTTTTTAATTTTTTTCAAAAATCAAATTCGATAAAAAATTTAAAAAATAATATTGACAAATCGCTGCTGCTCATTTATAATAACCTTCGTTGCTTGAACAAAGCAGCAGAACAAAACAAAATGCAGAAGTGGCGGAATTGGCAGACGCGCACGGTTCAGGTCCGTGTGGTAGTAATACCTTGTGGGTTCGACTCCCATCTTCTGCAGGCAGAAAACAGGAATTTCCAGTATGGAGATTCCTGTTTTTATGTTCATTTTTCTGCAGCAGACCGGCCCGGCACCAGACAGTCCGGCACCGCCGGCACATCCGGTCCTTCTCCGGCCCAGCAGCCGGCCGCCTATTCCCCATCCTGTTCAGGAACATACGGACATGTGGTTCTGCGCACAATCAATGTGGGGTCAAGTATCACCCGTTCCGGCTTTTCCTGTGGGTTTTTCATCTGTTTTAACATCAGTCTGGCGGCATGCTCGCTCATCTCCCTGACATGCTGGCTCACCGTTGTCAAGCTGATGTCATAGAGTGATGAAAAAACAATATTGTCGAAACTCACCACGGAAATCTGTTCCGGAATCTTGACTCCGGACTCCCGGCAGTGCTCAACAAACCCAATGGCCATCATATCGTTGGAAATCACGATTCCCTTTGGACGGTTCTTCAAATCCGATATATAAATCTTTGCCAGTTCACTTCCCGTGTCCAGCTTCAAATCACCCTTAAATACATTTTGTTCCTTAAAGGGGAGACGGTAATTTTCCAGCGCCTGCCTGTATCCCCTGAACCGCTGCTCCGATGCGGACGAAACATCCGGCCCCTTTACAAAGGCAATCTCCGGATACCCCAGCTCAATGAGATGCATGGCCGCAATATAACCGGCCTTGAAATTGTCCGACAGCACCGAATCCCCTTCATAGGACCCCAGGATCCTGTTTACCAGCACAACCGGAATCTCAATATCATCTAATTCCTTTTCAATTTCCTCTGATTGGGCAGTAAGCAAAAATACACCTGAAAAATTAAATTGGATAGCCATATGAATGAACTCTTTTTCCCGCCTGATATCGTATTCACTGTTCAGGACCATCAGCATATATCCATTGTTGTGAAGAATCTTCTGGATGTAAAAGGTAAGATCCGCATAAAACGGATTGCGGATGTCGCTGACAATCAGCGCAATGATGCTTTGTCTGCCCTTGCTCAGACTTCTGGCTATTGTATTTGGCTGATAACCTATCTCCTCCACAAAATCCAGCACCTTTTTGCGCAGCTCCTCCCCGACTCCCGGCGAGTTATTCATGGCTCTGGAAATAGTGGAACGCGATACCCCCAGCATCTGGGCCACGTCGGAAATGGTATACTTATCTTTTTTCTGGATACTCATTCTCTTACTTCCTTATCTGCTTTGAAATAACATGGCTGTGATCCACCTATCCCAATAAGCGTCTTGCTATTATTATAATATAAGTAAAAATGTAATGCAATCGGTATTGCGAGAAACGAAAAAGGAGGAGCAGCCCCCAGCTGTTCCCCCCTTTCGCCCGTCATCCTTAATTGAACGGCGCCGGATAAATGGTATCGTGTTTTGCAATGTCAAACGGCCATACGGTAACAAGCGAGCCATCCTGGAACTGAGCGATTGTCAGCTTGCCGTCCATATTGGTGTTCTTATAAGGAATACCGTTAAATTCAGACTCGGAGAACTTGATAGTGTCATAAGGAAGAATAATCTCCTCGCCTCCCGGGAAAGCATCTTTAATCTCCAGAGTACTCAGCTCATCCTTTAATGCTTCAGAGGTAATCTCCTTGCCTGCGTCTGCAAGATTCTGAAGAGCTGTCCTGAAAATCCAGACTACCGTGTACGCCTCCGCGGAATGCCCGTTCATATCAACGCCGTACTTTGCCTTAAACGCGTCCGAAACCTTGGTTCCCTTGTCACCGGGCAGAAACTCCGTGGCTGTAAGGATTCCGTTTGCAAGGCCGCCCACAGACGGAAGATAAGAGGATTCCGTATAACCGTTTGCCTTGGCAATCATGATATTGGGCTTGTACCCCTGCTCGTTCATGGTCTTTGTAAGGAGAATCGCGTCCGATACATAATTGTCAACAATAAGGGCGTCCGGATTCAGGGACTTTAACTGCAGCACCTCGCTGGTCAAATCCGCCGCGCCCTGGGAGTAAAGAACCTCTCCCTTAAATTCCAGTCCGTTCTCTTCTGCAAAGTATTTTGCCCAGGTGGCTGTCTGCTGTCCTAATTCAGTATTGTCCGCGCAGACCGCAACACTCTTGACGTCGATATCATCCGCCGGATCCTTGGCCGACAAATCCAGAAGATACTGCTCCATATCACGTATAAACATCATATTGGTGGGAGCCAGGCGGAAGAAATACTCATATCCGTGAGATGTAAGGGAATCCGACGTGGCATTGGCTGTTATCATGGGCACCTGGTAGTTTTCCGCCACCTGGGACACCACTTCGGTAACACCGCTCTGATATGCGCCCATTACCGCCATCACCTTATCCTGTGTAATCAAACGTTCCATCTCAGTCATGCCCGTGGCATTGGCCCCCTGGGTATCACCGTATACAATCTGGATAGGCCGGCCGCTTATTCCCCCTGCCGCGTTGATTTCCTCCACTGCCAGGTCAATGCCGTCCTTCATGTTCTGGCCCGAATCAGCCAGCGCTCCCGTCATGGGATAAAGCGCGCCAATCAGTATGGGCTCCCCATCTGCGGTGGACGCCTTTGCCGGCTCCGCCGTCCCGTCACTGCCTGCAGCCGCGGTCGTGGCCGCCGCCCCCGCTGCCGTTCCTGCTGCCTCTGCCGCATCCTTCTGTCCTCCTGAACCAGAACCATATCCCCCGCATCCGGACAGCATACCCGCTGCCATAGCCGCGCTTAATGTCAATGCCACCAATTGTTTCCTCATGTATTTCTCCTCCTTTTATTTGATTAACCCATATACGGGCCATCTTTCATTTTTAGTTTGTTTCCGCAGCAGCAGGAACACAGCTGCCAACCGCGCTCTAAAATCCCAGATACGCCTTTTTCACCTCATCGTTGTTCAAAAGCTCTTCGGCTGTGCCCGATACGGTAATCTGGCCGTTTTCAATCACGTATCCCCTGTTGGCAATCCTCAGCGCCTTTCTCACATCCTGTTCCACCAGGATAATGGTAAGCCCGGATTCCTGCGCCACCTCTTTGGCAATGGAAAATATGTTGTCCACGATGTTGGGGGCCAGTCCCAGGGAGGGTTCATCCATGATAAGAAGCTTCGGAAGTCCCATCATGCCTCTGGAAAAGGCAAGCATCTGCTGTTCGCCTCCGCTTAAGGTGCCTGCCAGCTGGTTCTTTCTGTCCTTCAGCTTAGGAAACCAGTTATAGATCCGTTCAATGGTATCCTTCTTAGCCGCTTTCGCCGCCTTGCTGCTGGCTCCCATCTCCAGATTCTCATAGATTGTCATGGAAGGAAACAGCTGCCTGCCCTCCGGAACCAGGATAACCCCGTGGTCAATAAAGGTTCTGCAAGCCGCTCCGGTAAGATCATGTCCGTCCAAACGGATATTTCCCTGAAAGGGCCTGATCAGGCCGGCGCAGGACTTAACCGTGGTGCTCTTGCCCGCCCCGTTGCTTCCCACCAGGGCTACGATTTCCCCTTTATCCGCCGTAAATTCAATATCCCAAAGCACCTGAATGTCCCCGTACCGGACATTGATTTTATTTACCTCAAAATACCTGTCTGCCATATCAATGCTCCTCCTTACCAAGATAAATCTCGATGACATAGGGGTCATTCATTACCATCTCCGGCGTTCCCTCTGTTATTTTCTCACCATGATGCATGACAACCACTTTCTGGCAGAGATTGGCCACTGCTCTCATTACATGCTCAATCAGCAGTATGGTGGTCCCGTTCTCATTGATTTTGCGAATCAGTTCCACGGCCTCATCTGTCTCCGTGGGATTTAAGCCAGCCATAACCTCATCCAATAGCAGCATATCAGGATCCGTGGCCAGGGCCCTGGCCAGCTCCAGGCGCTTCTTAAAGGGAGTGCCCATTTCTCCCGGCAGCCAGTCCTTCCGCTCGTACAATCCGGTAAAATGCAGAATTTCCTCTGCGTATTCCTTTGCCTCTTTTACTGATTTATATTTTTTTCTTCCATATAGAGCACCTGAAGCAACATTATCCAATACAGACATGGAAGCCAGAGGCTTCATGATCTGGAATGTCCTGGCAATTCCCATGGACGTGTAGTGATATGGCTTCATTCCGGTAATTTCTTTATTTTTATAGATAATATGGCCGGCCGTAGGCGGGAACACGCCGCTTATCATATTGAATACCGTTGTCTTTCCGGCTCCGTTGGAACCGATAAGCCCGGTAATGCCGCCCTCCTCCACAGCAAAGCTGACACTGTCCACAGCCTTCAGTCCTTTGAAATTCTTACTCAAATCCTTTATTTCCAATATATTGCCCACTTAAAACGCCTCCTCTCCTGATTTACTTTTTACCGTCCATCCTGTCAAACATATCATTGACCTTTACCTTGAATTTGCTGCCGTTATACCAGCCCATAATACCTCTTGGCTGGAACAGGATAACCACAATCAGAATGATGGCGTAAACCAGCAGATTGGCTCCGGGCGCTATGCTGCTCAGGGTAGAGTTGAGATACTGAGCTAACGGTGTAAGAATAATAGCTCCAATCAGGGGGCCTGTCACGCTTCCGATTCCTCCGATTACAGCCGGAAGAACGAATTCCACGGACTGTGCCTGAATCATGATATCCGGGTTAATGAAACGGATATAATTTGCATAGAACACACCGCATACAGCAATCAGGCCGCAGCTGACAAAGGTGGCCAGCACCTTATATTTGAGAGGATTGATTCCGATTGCATTGGCCGTATCCTCATCCTCCCTCACTGTCTTTAAGGCATATCCAAACTTGGAACGGTCAATTGCGCGCACAATCAGATATACCGCTATTACCATAAGAAGGGACAGATAAAAATAGGGCACTTTACTCTTAAATCGCAGCAGAGCCAGGGAATTATCGCCAAAGGGAAGCAAAAGCCCCTGCCCCTTGCCGGCAAAATCCCAGTTGGTCATCAGATTGCGGAACGCCTCTCCAAACGCAATGGTAACCAGTGAAAAATACGGCCCCCTCAGCACGAAACAGGGCGACAGCAGCAATGCGGTTAACGCTCCCACAAACAGAAACACCAGAGGAATGCTGATCCACGGCGATACATTCAGCTTAACCAGCAAAAGAGTGGACATATATGCGCCCAGCCCCATAAAGGAGGCATGTCCCAGGGAAATCTGGCCTGTCAGCCCACCCAGGATACTCCAGGCCAGGGACGCGCTGGCCATGTAAAATGTCATCACGCAAATCGACAGCAGGTACGGTGTACGGACAAATACGGGTATCACAGCTGCGATTAGAAGTAAAATCAATAATAAAATCTGTCTGGAACCTTTTTTTTCTTCATTGCTATCTACCCCCGTCTTGTTTTCACTGTCTGTTTCACTACCAGAATCAATATAAATGCCAGGAACACGATGGTATCCTTAAAGGAGGAACCCACAACCACGGCTCCCACGGTTTCCATAAGTCCCAATACAATGCCGCTGACAAAGGCTCCGATAACACTTCCCAGTCCTCCCATGGTTACCACAATGAAGGACCTCGTCCCATACACGGCGCCAACCGTAGGGAATACATAATAAAAGGACATCAGACAGGCTCCGGTGATTCCGGCAATGGCTGCTCCCAGACCGTATGTAGTGGCATAGACCAGCTTTGTTTTGATACCGCAGACCTGGGCTCCGGTACTGTTCTGGGAAGTGGCGCGAATCTGCTTTCCTATATTGGTATACTTTAAGAAAGCAAACAAAAGGATGGTTACCGCCAGAAGAATCACAAAGCTCAGCACCTTGGGAAGGCTTAAGTTTATGGCTCCCAGCTGCACGATTTTCTCGGAAAACATACTCTGGGCCGTTCTGTAATCCGATTTAAAATAAAGAAGCGCTACATTCTGGAACAGAATTCCCAGTCCAACCGTTAAAAACAGCACATTGGTATCGTCATTGCCGTGCAGGGACCGCGTAATCAGCGTTGACTGCAAAAGCGCCCCAAAGGCGAACATCACCACCGCCACAATGGGGATTGCCACAAAGGGGTCAAGACCGCATTGGTCAAACAGAACAAAGGATATGTACATACCCAGCATCAGCAGCTCGCCCTGGCAAAAATTGATAATCTTCATAACTCCGAAAATCAGCGTCAGGCTCATACCTATCAGTGCATAAATTCCGCCCACCATAATCCCATTGGCAGCCGCCTGCAAAAATATATTCATGTTACTACCTCCCAACTAATTTGATAACAGCTCCGTGTTCACGAACACGTTTCCACCCGTTTCTACCTTCCCAAAAAACCTCCGTCTACCGGTATAACTGCCCCGGATATATAAGCAGAGGCATCGGAAGCCAAAAACACTGCCAGCCCCTTAAGATCCTCCGCAGTCCCCCATCTTCCCATGGGTATCCTGCGGGTGGTTTCCTCGTATTGGGCAGGATTCTTTACCTTCATGGTATCTGTCAGCGCCGTGGCCATGTATCCGGGGGCAATGGCATTGACATTGATTCCTTCTGCCGCCCACTCATTTGATAATGCTTTTGTCAGCTGGGCAACCCCGCCTTTGCTGGCACTGTAGGCCGGAACCAGAACACTGCCAAAAAAGGAATCCATGGATGCTATGTTGATAATCTTTCCGTAACGGCGGGCCGCCATAGACCTTCCAATTCTCTGAGACATGAAGAACACAGCGTTCAGATTAAGCTCCACCACTTCATTCCAATCCTCCTGCGTCACCTCAAAAGCGGCACATCTGTTTAATGTTCCGGCCGCATTAACCAGGATATCAACACGTCCATTGTAAATCTCCAAAATCTGCTCACAGACCGTTTCCCGCTGCTGCTGCCTGCTTAAATCTCCTGTCACTCCATAAGCCGGAGGTCCGCTGCTTCCTATTTCTGCGGCAGCTTCCCACACCTTCCCGGTCCTGCCGGTTATGATTACCTCTGCACCTGAATCGTGCAGCGCCTGGGCAATTCCATATCCCAGTCCACGGCTGCCTCCTGTGACAACCGCCCGGCGTCCTTCTAAATCAAGTATCATTATCTTCCATCTTCCCCCTTTCTTTCCCTGTATCTCAACGAATCAATCCCCTCCTTTTGCATCATACAGTTTGTGTCCGCCAATCGTAATTAGCGAATCAGTTTCGTAATGTTTCGTTCTTTTTAGAAAACAGTTTCGTTACGTTGTTCCAAGCATAGCACACGGTTTCGTTAAAATCAATAAGTTTATTCTTGTTTTCCTCTTGTTTTAATGCTTTTTTACTTTTTTGACAAATTTTCAGTATATATATTGTCTATTTTTCAAAAATTGTTTATTTTTTATCAATGTAATTGTGCATATGGTCAGATTTTACCCGTTTTAAATCTGGCTCGCCTCTTCACCAAATGTACAATATGCATAATATTTTTTACATATTTTTATATCACATTGTCTCTATTATAATAGAATGCCAAAAATAAACATATTTTTGTTATTGACTATTGAATCATTTTCGTTTACTATTAGCCTTAAAGAACGAAATCGGTTTCTCTAATACACGGGGGTATTAATTATGATTAACGGAACAACTCTTTGGAATCGCTCTTATACTGCAGATATGATAGAAAAGACCTTTTCCGGTAAGACTTATTTGACCTATCCCAATCTTCCTGCCAATTTATACGACGCCTTATCCTTATCTGCCGCACGCCATCCGGACAAGACAGCAGTTGTGGATGACAGCGGCGCTACTTATACCTATACAGAACTAAGGGACATGGCCGACCATTTTTCTTCTTACCTATATTACATATCGGATATCAAGCCGGGAACCAAGACAGGCATCATGATGTTCAACAGCGTTGAATTCTGCGTGACCTTCCTGGCTCTTACAAAACTGGGAGCCGTGGTAATACCGCTCCCCAGCAAATACAGCCGGAACGAAGTGCTTTCACTGACAGCAAAGGCCGATCTCCAGTACATCCTGTGTGATGAAAAGTTTTATGACTGGTTCGTACCGTTGGAAACCTCCGGCGTCCATCTGATGAAGCCCGGACGGAGTCAGGACGGATTTGGTTTTTCCCACCTGTGCGCCTCCTATCTCAGCCCCGTTCCCTCCCTTGGCAGGGAGGAGGATGACGCGCTCATCATGTTCACATCCGGCACCACCTCCCAGAGCAAGGGAGTCATTATCAAGAATTACAGCATCATGCACGCCATTGTCTCCTACCAGAGAATTTTCCAGATAACGGACCGGGACACCACCCTTATTCCCATTCCCATATACCTGGTAACCGGGCTGGTGGCGCTTCTGGGACTGACCCTGTATGCAGGCGGAACCGTTTACCTGCACAAGTTCTTTGATGCCAAACGGGTTCTCAGGGATGTAAACGACAAGGAAATCACATTTCTCCACGCCGCACCGGCCGTTTTTTCCCTGCTGCTGAGGGAGAAGGACAGTTTTCCTTCCCTGCCCAGTCTGAGGCTTCTGGCCTGCGGAAGCAGCAACATGTCAAAGGAAAAGCTGACAGAAATCCACCGCTGGCTGCCCTGCGCCGTATTTCACACTGTATACGGGCTGACCGAGACATGTTCGCCTGCCACCATCTTTCCGGGCGATGCTTCCACCAGCAGTTACATTGGTTCCTCGGGCCTTCCCATTCCCGGCACCTGCTTTTGTATACTGGATGACTCAGGTTCACAGATGCAGACAGGCCAGGTAGGGGAAATCGCAGTCAGGGGGACGGTTCTCCTGGACCGGTATTATCAAAAGGGAACCGGGGAGCTGGACGGAGACGGCTGGCTCCGTACCGGAGATCTGGGATATTTTAACGGGGAGGGGTATCTGTTTATCGTGGACCGGAAAAAGGACATGATAAACCGGGGCGGAGAAAAAATATGGAGCTTTGATGTTGAAAATGAGCTGTACAGGCTGGACGGGATTGATGAGGCGGCTGTGGTGGGGATTCCCCACGATATATACGGCGAAGTGCCTGTGGCCGCGGTGAAGCTGTCTCCTGAAAGCATTCTGACGGAACAGCAGATACAGGATTTGCTGAAATGCAGGATTGCCAAATACATGATTCCTTCCCGCATTCTTTTCCTGAACGAGCTCCCTCTCACGCCCAATAACAAAGTAAATAAATCAGCCATACGGAAACTTTTCATGCAGCCAGAACAGTAAGGAGGTTACACAAAAATGAGAAAACCAGTTTTTATCACCGGCGAGGAAGCCGCTGCCATGATTGCCGACAACGCAACCGTGGCAACCATCGGCATGACCCTGGTGTCGGCAGCCGAAACCATTCTCAAAGCCATTGAACAGCGCTTTTTAGAGACAGGAAGTCCCAGAGGGCTGACTCTGGTCCATTCCTGCGGGCAGAGCGACCGAGACCGGGGTATCCAGCATTTTGCCCATGAGACCATGCTCTCCAGAATCATCGGGGGCCACTGGGGACTGCAGCCCAGAATGATGCAGCTGATTGCGGACAACAAGATTCTGGCCTACTGCATTCCCCAGGGCCAGTTTGCCCAGTTATACCGCAGCATGGCCGGAGGCGAGCCCGGAAAAATCACCAAGGTGGGCCTGGGCACCTTCATCGACCCCAGGATTGACGGAGGCAAAATGAACGAAATCACCATGAGCGCTTCCGATATCAATGAGGTGGTTACCATCGGCGGCGAGGAATATATGCGCTATAAACCCATCCCTCTGGATTACTGCATCATCCGGGGAACCTATGTGGATGAATACGGCAATCTGACCACAGACGAGGAGGCCATGCAGCTGGAAGTGTTCTCCGCCGTCATGGCATGCAAAAAATTCGGCGGAAAGGTGCTGGCCCAGGCAAAGTATAAAGTCAGGGCCGGTTCCCTCCACTGCAAACGCGTGATTGTGCCAGGGGTATTCATTGATGCGGTTGTCATCTGTCCCAATCCCGAAGAGGACCACAGGCAGACCCACAGTTTCTATATGGACCCTGCCTACTGCGGAGATACCAAGGCGCCTGTATCATCCGACGACGTCCTCCCCATCTCGCTGCGCAAGGTTATCGGGCGCAGGGCATTGATGGAGCTGGCGCCCGATGATGTGCTGAATGTGGGAACCGGGATTCCCAATGATGTCGTCGGCCCCATTATCACAGAGGAGGGGATGTCGGAGGATGTGACCATAACCGTGGAATCCGGTATCTACGGTGGCATTCCCATGGGCGGTATCGACTTTGGAATTGCCAGGAACCAGTTTGCCCTGGTCCGGCACGACGACCAGTTTGACTATTATAACGGACCCGGTGTGGATGTCACCTACATGGGTGCAGGCGAGGTGGACGCCGAGGGAAATGTCAATGCCACCCGTTTAGGGCCAAAGCCCACGGGAGCAGGCGGTTTTATTGATATTACCACCAATGCCAAGCACGTGGTCTTCTGCTCCTCTTTTACCGCCAAAGGACTGGACTGCTCCTTTGAAGGAGGAAGGCTTCATATCAACCAGGAGGGTTCTTTAATTAAATTTGTCAGCCGGATTAAGCAGGTTTCCTATAACGGCAGAATCGCCAGAGAAAAGGGCCAGAAAATGCACTATGTAACGGAACGGGCCGTATTTGAGCTTCGTCCGGAGGGACTGACCCTGACCGAAATCGCCCCCGGAATTGATATCCAGACCCAGGTCCTGGACCTGATGGAATTCACTCCCCTGATCAGCCCTGATCTGAAGGAGATGGATACAGCCATTTTCATGGAGGGTGCTCCCTTCGGACTTAGAAAGTATATATTTTCTAATTAATACGCAGCAGTTCGGGACGGTCAGGATGAGACTCCGTCCTGAACAGTTCCAATAACATATTCACATTAAGGAGGATTAATCATGAGACTCGAAAACAAAACCGCAATTGTAACAGGTGCCGGCCGCGGCCTCGGCAAAGGGATTGCCTTAAAACTGGCAGCAGAAGGCGCCAAGGTCATCGTAGCCGACATGTCAATGGAAACAGCCTCTGCAACTGCTGAGGAAATCAACGCTTCCGGCGGCACAGCCAAGGCCTTTGCCGTCAATATCGCCAAGCAGGACGAGGTAAAGGCAATGATGGACTTTACCGTGGAGTCTTTCGGCACATTGGATGTTATTGTCAACAACGCCGGAATCAACCGCGACGCCATGCTGCACAAGATGACTGTGGAGCAGTGGGATCAGGTCATTGCGGTTAACCTGACCGGCACATTCTACTGCGTCCAGTATGCTGCCCAGATTATGAGGGAAAAGGGAAGCGGCGCCATCATCAACATCTCCTCCGCCAGCTGGCTGGGGAATATCGGACAGGCCAATTATGCCGCCTCCAAAGCCGGCGTGGTGGGCCTCACCAAGACAGCATGCCGCGAGCTGGCAAGAAAGGGCGTCACCTGCAATGCCATCTGCCCCGGTTTTATCGACACGGACATGACCCGCGGCGTACCTGAAAAGGTATGGGATACCATGATAAGCAAGATACCTATGGGAAGGGCCGGCAGCCCTGCGGACGTAGCCAATATGGTTGCTTTCCTGGCTTCTGACGAGGCAAACTACATTACAGGCGAAGTAATCAACGTGGGCGGCGGTATGATTCTTTAATGATATAAAATGAGGAGGATACGGATATGGAGAATTTAAAAGAAGTAGTAATTGTCAGCGGAGTCCGGCTTCCCGTCGGCTCTTTCGGCGGAAGCCTCAAGGATATTTCCGCCATTGATATGGGCGCCATGGTTGTAAAAGAGGCCGTGAAGCGTGCCGGTATAGAGCCCTCTGATGTAGATGAGACTATTGTGGGCCAGGTGGGCCAGATTGCGGAATGCGGTTTTGTAGCCAGAGCCGTCAGCCTGAAGGCCGGACTTCCCGAAACAACATGCGCCTATTCCGTCAACCGCCAGTGCGGCTCAGGCCTTCAGGCCATTGCCGACGCAGTGATGGAGATACAGACAGGGTTTGCAGACGTGGTGGTTGCTGCGGGCACCGAGAACATTTCCCAGCTTCCCTACTATGTGAAGGACGCCCGCTGGGGTGCCAGGATGGGACACAAGGTGTTTGAGGACGGCGTCATTGATATATTGACCTGGCCCTTAGGCCCCTACCACAATGGCGTGACAGCTGAAAATGTAGCAGAAAAATACAATGTGACCCGCCAGGAGCAGGACCAGTATGCCCTGGAAAGCCACCTGAGGGCAGCGGCAGCCATCGAAGCCGGTAAGTTCAAAGACGAAATCCTCCCGGTGGAATTAAAGGACAGAAAAGGAAACATCACTGTCTTTGACACTGACGAAGGCCCCAGAGCCAGCCAGACCATAGAAAAGCTGGAGCGCTTAAAACCATGTTTTGTGAAGGACGGAACCGTGACTGCGGGCAATTCCTCCAGTCTGAACGACGGCGCTGCCGCTGTGGTTGTCATGTCCAGGGAAAAGGCAGACGCCCTGGGCGTCAAGCCTCTCCTTACCATTAAGGGCTGCACGGTTGCCGGCAACGACGGAGCCGTCATGGGATACGCTCCCAAGCTCTCCAGTGAAAAGCTGGCAGCGAAACTGGGATTGGACCTTAAGGCCATTGATATGTTTGAAATCAACGAGGCTTTTGCAAGCCAGGCTTTTGCCGTACGGCGCGACCTGGGACTGGACCCCGAAAAAGTAAATATTTACGGCGGAGGAATCTCCATCGGCCATCCCATCGGAGCAACCGGTGTTATCCTGGCCGTGAAGGTACTTTATGAACTGCAGCGGACCGATAAAAAGGACGCCATGGTAAGCATGTGTATTGGCGGCGGGCAGGGAATCTCCATGTACTTTACAAAAGACTGATACTAGAAATTAAAACCGGAGCTGAAATCTGTGTTAGAGGATTTCAGCTCCGGTTTGTTTTGAACCGCAGTAAAAATGTTACTATATCTAATGATCAAATCACCTGAACATCTGCAGATAATACCAGGGAGGAAACAGCCTCCCCACCTGGTCCAGTCCCGGAAAGAACCTCCCTGCATCCACAAAAACAGGACAGAACACAAGGCTTCCGATAACCAGGAAGGGTATGATGCAGCAGAGAACCTGGGGCCTGCGGCACACCAGGCGCAGAATCCAGGCCGATGCTATGACAACACAGCAGTAACCGGCCATGGCCGCAGCCTCTCTTGGAAAGGATGTCATCACGCCGCCCGCCCACAAGGCCAGAAGCCCTGATATGCTGACCATGACGGCAGGAGCCGCCATGGAAGCCACGCGGCAGGGTATCCTGTATCCGTATGAAAGGGGAAGAAATAATCCCCTCTCCTCATCGCCGCACATGACCACAGCTCCATACAGCCCGGTAATGAACACGTAAACAGCCACCAGGCCCCTGACCGGAAAGACATCTGTCCGGCTGCTGGCAACATCTATTTTCTCTCCATCCCTGCCCTGAAACTGGTATTCAAACCGGAAGGTGGAACCACTCTCCAGCCATTTTGTGTAAAACTCCTTTGCCTGTACGGCTGCTTCCTCTCTGGCTTCGCCGCCTGGTGCTCCCAGATGGTCAAACAGTTCATTTTCAGCCACATAATCTGCCAGCAATTTCCCATCGTATATCTTCATAAGGGCTGCAAACACAGTCTCCGCGGAGAGAGCCGAAGCCACGGTGGACGGAGCCGAATATACGCCGATAGAACGCTTATAGGATTTGGTATCCAGTTTCTCCTCCAGTCCGGCATATATCACATAACCGCATTCCGCCCGCCGGGACGCCACTTCTGCCTTTACCTCTTCCTCGTCACGGCACAGATAGAAACGGAACATTCCCGCATCCTCTCCTCTCGGCCGGTTCACAAGGCTGTCCGCCAGGGCATCACCCAGGGAGTTCTCCCCGCTCTCTTCCACACTGATGGCTATACTTATGTCCTGGCTTCCCTTTTTCTGGGCCTGGCCGGCTGCCAGCACCCCGGCAGGAAGGAGCAGGAGGATGAAAAGAAAGGACCATTTTCTCATATATCGCTTGCATGACAGAAAAAACCACATAGCGACCCGCTTCATTCCCTGACCACCTCCGCTCCCACGCTGAGCAGAAACCCGGCCATAGCCAGGACTGCCAGCTTTATAAATACTGCCAGGCTAAAAGAAGATGTGACCACCAGCTTCATCCCCTCCATCAGCACATAGGTGGGCAGAAACGGCGCTGCAGCCCGGAAGGTGGTGGGCAGGAATACCAGGGGAAGAAATCCCCCGGACAAAAAGTGCATGGCAGTCACCGCCAGAAACAGCAGCATGACACCGCCCATCAGGCTTCCGGCCGCCTGGTAGAGGAACACCACCAGGGACGCGGCCCCCAGGCAGACCATCACCAGGGCTGCCAGCCCGGGCAGGCTGAATTCTATCAGCCCCGCAAAAGACGCTCCCAGAGCCGTACACAGGGCCACCGACAGAAACAGCATCCCCACCCCTAAAATCCTGGCTGCAACCAGAGTCCCCTTCCCCACTCCTATAAGGGCCAGCTGGCCCTTCATGGACGCAGAACCGGAGGCAAGATAGGCTGATACGGGAATGGCACAGAGAAGCAGAAACAGTACAGCTGTGCTGATGCCGTAAAAGTGAATCGTATCCACGTCCCCTGTGGCACTGACTCTTACATTCTTAAAGTAATCCATGCGCGGCAGGCTGTAACCCATATAAATCCGGTTCAGGTCCGCCTCCAGGCTGCTCACCGAATCCGCCATGCCGTAAAGGTACAGCAGTTCGTCCCCCGCGTAGATTCCCGCCTGGCTGGCTCCCAGAGTAGAGGCGCCTGCATCAGTCAGTTCTTTGAAAATGCGGCTTTCCAGACCCGCTCCTTTTGGGAGCAGAATTTTCACCGGGGTATTGGTTCCATTCATAATATCCTGCACAAATCCCTCCGGCACCTCCATCACTGCGTACAGTTTTCCTGCTTTCAGCTTATCCAGGCATTCTTCTTTATTCATATATTCAAAATCGCAGATGCTCTTGACGCTTTCCAGCGAACTGACCATGGCCAGTGCCTTCTTCGCCACAGCATCTCCTTCAGGAAGCACTACCCCTACGGTAATCCTCCCTGCCGATGTTTCCCCATACAGCATCCTGGCTGACAAAAGGGCAATCGTACCCGCTAAAAGTAACAGCACGATTGCCCCTGCAAAGATGTGGGGAAGCTTTTTACATGCTCGTTTCAACTCAAGCCTGAGATAAACCAGACGTGCAGACATATCTTCCCATTCCTTTTATCTTATTAATACATGGATACTCCCATCTGGCTGCCTAATCCCATGACGCCAAACAGCATTTCCATCCCTACATTGGTCCAATCCTCTTCCGTGGCAGACAGCACATCCATGGTCTCGCCCTCTAAAGGACTGATTTCGCCTTCCAGCGGCTGATAGTAGTATTCACCGCTGAGAACCACATTCACGGAATCATCCATAATGGATGTCTCCAGAGAATCAATGTTCACATGGACGGATTTTCCCTTTTCCAGCTGGTCCACTGCGCCTTCAGCGGAAATCTTCACAAGCTGTGAGCCATTTCCTCCTACCTCGCCTGACAGGTGGTAGCTTCCATCCTTGGAATCATATGTACTGGTGTATGTAAAGTTATAGGTCTCATCACCGGGAACAGTCAAATCCAGGGAAAGGTCGCTGGTCAGCACGCTTTTATCGTAGCTTCCCTGCTTCACCATATCAATGCTCACCGTATCCGTGGCATCCTCCAGCGTAATGCTGGCCAGGGCATTCTGAGTCAGATAGGCGCCGCCCTGAAGCTGGCAGCTAAAGGTCAGTGCAATATATCCCTCTTCAGAAACATCTGTATCCTCAACATAGAGATTGGTGGAGCCTTCCACTGCTGCCAGGCGTCCCTTCTTATCCACATAAACCGTCATGTTTACATCAGTCAGCGCCTTGTCCAGATATTCTATCATCTGGTCCACCATTTTCTTTGCCTCCTCGTAGGACTGCTGCTGCATCTCCTCCGCGGACATGGTTCCGGTCCCTGACATGGTTCCGCCCATAAGCTCGCTCATCTTAACGGTGGTCTCCAGCTGACTCATAAAATCTGCTTTCAGGGTCTCGTCCTGAAGGAAGAAATCAGAGGACTGACGAAGGAATTCAATCATGGAATCCTTGCTGACAGTCACATTATATCCCTTGCAGCTTACCTGGGCGCCGTCTATGGTGTAGGTTCCCTTAGCGGCCTTTTCAACTGTCAGGGCAGCCTTGAAATTCTCCTGGGCCTTGCATCCTTCTTTATAACGGTTAATCAGCGCCTCCACGTCAAAGGGCTGTCTGCCTTCTGTCTGTGCTTTTTCAGCCTCGTCCATCAGCTCTGTGAAATAAACAGCCATGCCTTCCACATCCACGCCGTTCTGCTCCAGCAGAGGTCCCACGGTAGGCGAATTCTTAATACGGTCTGCCAGTCCCTCTCCCAGGTCCACGGTAAACACCTTGGCGGACAGCTCCGGAACCGCAAGCATCAGGGTATCATCCCCGTAATATGCGTTCAGATTGGCAAGGTCCATTCCGCTGTAGATAACTCCCATGTTGAAGAAGCTCCTGCCGTTGGTCTTGTCATCCTTTGCCTCAAAGCGCAGGCCGCTTCCTGCATAAGCATTGACTGTCGCATCCGAGCAGCTGTCCATCTTAAGTGTCAGGCCGCCCTGGCTGTCTGCTGTCTTCACTGTCTCAGCAAAGTCTTTCAGGCCGAACAGCTCCTCAGAAGGGTAAACCTGTCCTTCCGGGAATACATTTTCAAAAGCGTCAATGACCACCTGCTTTGGATCCTTTGTGGTCATCTTCACATAGGCCAGCGCTGCAACGGCAATGACAGCGGCAAAGGCGATGACCGCAGCCAATATCTTGATAAACTTCTTATTTGGCTGGGGCTCTTCCGGCACAGTCACTGCTGCCGGAGCCGGTTCCTCTGTTTTTACATTCTCTGCTTCGGCCGCCGGCTCCTCTGCTTTTACTGCCTCTGCTTCGTCCGCCGGTTCCTCTGCTTTTACTGTCTCCGCACCGGATGCCGGTTCTTCCGTCTTTACTGCCTCCGCACCGGATGCCGGTTCTTCCGACTTTACTGCCTCCGCGCCGGACGCCGGTTCCTTGTCTGCCGGCTCCGGGCCGTTGTTTTCCGGTGTCTGATCCTCATGTTCCATCGGAGCCCCGCACTGGGTACAGAATTTCACATCTGCTTCCTGCTCTGCTCCACACTTGGTACATTTCATATTTCTCTCTCCTCCCTTGTAAAAGGATCCTTCCGCTGCCTTAAATGCTGCTGCGGCTGTCCTTTTGTTATGAATCTATCGAAATTGGCTAATCAGCTCTTTTGCCGACAGTCCACATTCGATTTCCCTTAAAACTCCGCCTTTTAGTATGCACATCCTGGTACACAAGGCCAGCTCCGCCAGCTCATGGGACGTCAGTATAACAGCCCCGCCCGAAGCCATATATTCCCTGAGATAATTCCGGATAATTTCCTTACACTCCAAATCCAGGGCAGCCCCCGGCTCATCCATAATAAGAACAGGAGCATGGTTGGACAGGGCGCATGCTATGCTGAGCCGCTTCTTCATCCCGCCGGAAAGCTTTCCCGCTGTACGATCCAGCATGCGGTCCACACCCAGCATGGAAGCTGCTCCGTCCTTTAAATCCGATTCCATCTGCTTTCTGCTTCCCCTGTACCACAATAGCAGGTTGTCCCTTACTGTCAGTTCCTCCATAAGAGGATTCTCCTGGGGCACATAAGCCGCCTCCTCCGCAAATACCCGCGGATGGCCCGACGCCTCCCTGCCATTATATAAGATACTGCCCCGGTCCGCTTTCTGGGCACCTGCCAGAATGGACAAAAGAGTCGTCTTGCCGCAGCCGTTATACCCCACAATGCCCACACATTCTCCCGGAGCCACTGTCAGGTCCGCTCCCGCTAAAATATTCTGTCTGTGATAGGACTTATAAATTCCTGATATCTCCAGCATCGCCGCAATCACTCCCGTAAAAACAATATATGATACAGGACTCAGTGTACCATATATTGGGAGGGAATGCAAAATAATAATTATTAACGATTCCTTAACTATGCCATAATGACAGTAACGTTTTTTCGTTGTTTTCAACGTTATCTGTAATGTTTCAGTACTGTTTTTTTAATGTTTCTGTATCGGGTACGCAGGCAAATTCACAGCTGGCAATATGTGGATTTGGCGGAAAAACCAAATGCAAAATCGGAAAGGAACCTTCTCCTGAATATTTTCCGCCAATCATACAAAAACTACGATGGACAGGAGGTATCACCATGGCAAAAGCAGGAATGAGAAGGCCCAGCCCTTACGACGCTGATAATCACGGAACCGAGAACCACCACAAAATGAACCATCCCAAAAATGAGCAGGCCCAGGTTCCCGAAATCCAGGGGGCTGCCAAAAACGGAAACGCCAAGGCAGGCCCTATCAATGCTCCCAACTGGGCAAGAGATGATTATAAAACAGGAGAGCATTAAAGGCACGGAAAGGCGGGCCTGGCCACATCCGGCGCCCGCCTGTATCAAATCAAAGTTTCATTTTTTGTTCATAGCATCACCCATACGGTTTACAGTCATCCCATTTAACCTAATGCTCCCAGCTCCGCCGCCCTGTACAGCGCCGCCACATGTACGGCCTGTTCTACCCCGCCTTCCCTCAGCAAACGCTTCACTTCCTCCCCCTCCAACTCCACTACCTCCAAGGCCTCTGTCTCATCCAGATTCTGGGGTGCGGCCGGGAATACATTCCTGGCCAGGTAGCACTGGGCATAGCTGGTGCAGTTGCTGGCATTCGGGGCGATTTTGAAGAGGAATTCCAGACTCCCTGCCTTGTATCCGGTTTCCTCCAGCAGTTCTCTGGCAGCACCGTCCTTTGGATCCTCTCCTGCCTCGATGCATCCCGCCGGAAGCTCCAGAAGCACCTTCTCCACACCGTGGCGGTACTGGCGCACCATTATCACCCTGTGCTCCGGCGTTACCGCCACTACCACCGCAAAATCCGGCAGATGATTGACATAAAAGGGGGCAATGACCATGCCGCCTGGCAGCTGGCAGGTGCTGGCGCGCATATCAATCCATGAATCCTTAATTACAGTTGTCTCATCCAGTATTTTCCATGAAAGATTCATATTCAGTTTCTCATCTTTATTATCCGCCTTCTTCATTGTCCCTCTTTTTCTCCCTTACTTTCCTGCGGTCTGCCTTTCCATGAACAGCCTCACTGCCATAACCCGTCCTCCAGGGCCGCCATCATCAGGACCAGATGCAGATTCATAGCTGCTGTCTTATCGTCAATATAGTGGACATCCCGCTCCATCTTCACCCGCCCCGGCAGCAGTTCCATTGCATCAAACAGGTCCTTTGCCGCTTTCCGCGACTGGTATTGTACATATGCATCCTTAATCATTGCCCACAACCTCCTTTGGTTATTATAACGCTTGGAGGATGCTTTTTCCCTTATTTACTGCCGGGAATCCGCCGGGTATACCGCGCTTTCACCGCACTGTTTCCCCGCGGACAGACTGTTTCCCACCATGCCGGCCACAATCACCGCAATTCCGGCCAGTCCCGCCGGCTCCGGAACTCTGTCCTTTAGCAGCAGGATTCCTCCCAGCAGGGTAAATACCACCTCACCGCACTGGGTAGCCTCTATCACTGCCAGATGGCGCGGATTCTCTTTTACCAGGTCCGTGGCCTTAAAGAACAGGATCGTGGCAATAACACCTGAAAACAGAGCCACGCACAG